>Ga0308157_10000411_pt1 | contig 147982 bp, 136 predicted proteins | sample PhyBR1_FD_201035 | JGI IMG/M metagenome (GOLD analysis project Ga0308157, IMG submission 201035) | Phyllosphere microbial communities from UC Gill Tract Community Farm, Albany, California, United States - DLSLB.R1 | ecosystem: Host-associated > Plants > Phyllosphere > Unclassified | place... | reverse complement strand
CGATCTGTGAAGGAGGCGCCGATGATGACAACGGCACCTCGCGATGTCAGCGCGTGGGAGCGCTACTCGCGTTGGGTCAACCGGCACCGCAAGTGGGTGTTCGCGGCACCGGCGATGATCTTCATCGCCCTGCTGCTGGTGTTCCCCGTGGTCTGGACCCTGTATCTCAGCTTCACCAACTCGAAGGGATCCGTTCGCTCCCCCTTCGACTTCATCGGCCTGCAGAACTATCTCGGCGTCCTCACCGACACCGAGCGCTTCTGGCCGGCCGTCGGCCGCACCGTGTACTTCACGGCCGGCGCACTGATCTTCGAGCTCATCCTCGGCGTCGCCATCGCCCTGCTGCTGTGGAAGCCGTTCCGCGGTGAGAAGTGGGTGCGTGTCGCCATTCTTCTGCCGCTCGTGGCGACGCCGGTCGCGATCGGCATGATGTGGCGCCTCATCTTCGAGCCCAACATCGGCTTCGCCAATGAGTTCCTCTCCTGGTTCGGCATCCCTGCACAGCCCTGGCTGAGCAGCCCGGATACCGCGCTGAGCACTCTCGTCTTCGTCGACGTCTGGCAGTGGACTCCGATGGTCACGCTTGTCCTGCTCGCTGGCCTCACCGCCCTGCCGGAGGAGCCGGACGAGGCGGCACGCGTCGACGGCGCCAACTGGTGGCAGCGGCTCTGGTTCGTGACGCTCCCGCTTCTCATGCCGACGATGATCGCCGCGGTTCTGCTCCGCGGAATCGATGCGCTCAAGACGTTCGACATCCTCTACGCCACCAAGGGCAAGGGCGGCGGGTCGTTCCACGAGGTCGAGACCCTGAACATCTACGCGTACGGTCTGAGCTTCGATTACAACCGTTACGGCCAGGCATCCGCGGTGCTGATCATCTTCTTCCTGATGATCATCGGCCTCATCTGGATCCTGTCCCTGCGTCGGAAGGCGGCGAGCAAATGAGTACACAAGCCCTGGTCGTCCCCGCGACCCGCCGCAAGCGCTTCCGCTGGCCGGGCTTCGGGCGCGGGGTCGGCCTTGTCGCCGTCGTCGTCACCTTCGTCGCACCGCTGCTGTGGATGCTGCTGGCGAGCTTCAAGACGAACGTCGACATCTACGATCCGTCGAAGATCTTCGCCTTCGCCCCGACGCTGGAGAACTACAGCACCGTCTTCGGCCAGGCCGACTACGGCGCATACATCTGGAACTCGTTCTTCGTCGCCTTCGTGGCGACCGTGCTCTCGCTGGTGCTCGCCGTTCCGGCGGCGTACAGCATGAGCCGGTTCGTGATGGGCAGGTCGGCGATGGTCGTGCTCCTGGCGCGCATCATCCCCGGAGTGAGCCTGCTGGTGCCGTGGTACTTCGTGTTCTCGCAGATGCGCCTGGTCGGCGGGTACACGGTGCTCATCCTGTCGATGATGTTCGTCTCGCTGCCGCTGATCCTGTACATCATGATGTCGTACTTCGATCAGATGCCGGAGGAGCTCGAGGAGGCCGCTCAGGTCGACGGGCTCACGCCCATCGGCGCCTTCCTGCGCATCACGCTCCCGCTCTCGGTGCCCGGCGTCGCGACCGCGGCGATCCTGTCGTTCATCTTCGCGTGGAACAACTTCATGTTCGCTCTCGTGCTCTCGGGCGCGAGCACGAAGACCCTGCCGGTCGCGATCTTCGACTTCGTCGGGTACGCGAGCATCGACTGGGGCGGACTCATGGCGGCGGCCGTCATCGTGACGCTGCCGATCATGGTCATCGCGCTGTTCACTCAGAAGTACATCGTCTCCGGCCTGACGGCCGGGGCGACGAAGGGATGATCCGGATGCCGGACGCCACCACCCGCCGTCGAGCACTCATCACGGGGGCGGCGTCCGGCACGGGCGCCGCCTGCGCCCTCGCGCTCGCGCCGACGCACGACGTCGTCCTCGTGGGCCGCCGTCGCGGGCGCCTCGAGGACGTCGCCGAGCAGGCACGCGAACGCGGCGCGACGGCCCAGGTCGTCGAAGCCGACGTGACGCGGCGAGACGGCGCGGATCTGCTAGCCGAGGCGGGGCGGGTGGATGATCTCGTGCTCGCCGCCGGCCTCAACGCACGCCGACGCACCTGGGCCGATCAGACCACCGACGAGTTCCGCGCGATCATCGACACGAACCTCGTGTCGGTCGCCGATCTCGTCGGCGCCGCTCTTCCGTCGATGCGGGAGCGCGGCGGCACGATCAGCATCATCTCGTCGCTGTCGGCCTGGATGACCTCGCCCGGTGCCGGGGTCGCGTACCGGGCGAGCAAGATGGCGCTGCGGGCGCTGACCGATGCCCTGAACGAGCAGGAGGCCGTGCACGGCGTACGCGCCGGTCTCATCATGCCCGGCGACATCGATACCGAGTTCCTCGAGCACCGCCCGGCGCCGCCCGGCGCGCAGCCCCGGATGAGCATGCTCGCCGCCGAGGATGTCGCCGCGGCCGTCGTGTTCGCGCTGACCGCGCCGGCCCACGTGCGCATCGACGAGCTCGTGATCACGCCGTTGGGGAGCGTGCAGCGCTGATCCAGGCGCCGCCCTGCGCTGCAGCGATCACGTCCGTTCCGGCGTGTGCAGACGCGCGAGGTACCGGTCTGCGCGCGTCGGCGCTCCTCGGGTGTCCAGCAGCGACACCCCGACGGTGACCGCGGTCGCGAGCGGGATCGTCCATGCCGCAGGCTGCGCCAGCAGCGGGGCCGCCTGACCCACGCCGCCGACGGCGGCGTGCACCAGAGGGGCGAGGGTGCACGCGACGCCCCCGGTGATCATGCCGGCGACAGCGCCCCGAGCGGTCAGCCCCGACCACCAGATGCCCAGCAGCACGACCGGCGAGAGCGTTGATGCGGCGAAGACGAAGACCATGCCGACGCTGGAACCGAGTCCGGCAGGAGCCGTCAGCAGCGCCACCGCCAGCGGCACCGCCGCGCACAGCACGGCCGACAGCCGGAACGAGCGCACCGACCCCGAGAACACGTCCTGGCTGACCACCCCGGCGAGCGAGACGATCAGACCGGCCGACGTCGCGAGGAAGGCGGCGAAGGCCCCCGCGACGATGAGCGCCGTGAGCAGTTCGCCGAGCAGTCCGTCGAAGATCCGCGATGGCAGGACGAGCGCCGCGGTGTCGGCCACGGCCGGATCGGCGAGGTCGGGAGCGACGATGCGCGAGACCAGCGCCATTCCGCTCGAGACCGCGTAGAACGCACTGACCATGACGATCACGAGCACGGTCGTCTGCCGCGCGGCGACGCCCGTCGGGCTCGTGTAGAAGCGCACCAGCACGTGCGGCAGCCCCATCGTTCCGAGCAGCAGGGCGAGCACGAGCGACACCGTCTCGTAGAACCCGAAGCCGGCCGGCCCCGCGGTGGCCGGGAAGATCGTCACCGGATCGATCTCGTGCGGCCCGCCGGTGAGGGCGAACACGATGCAGCACAGCGGCACGAGCAGAGCGAACAGCTTCAGCCAGTACTGGAATGCCTGCACGTAGGTGATCGCACGCATCCCGCCTGCGGCGACCGAGCCGGCGACCAGTGCCGCGATCGCGACCTCTCCCACCCATTGGGGGAGGCCTGCAACGACAGTGAGGGTGAGCCCGGCGCCGTGCAGCTGGGGCACGATGTACAGCCACCCGATGATCAGCACCGCCAGGCTCGTCACCCGCCGCGCGCGCACGGATTCCAGCCGCGCCTCGATGAAATCGGGGATCGTATAGGCGCCGCTGCGACGAAGCGGGGCCGCGACGAAGACGAGGACGAACAGGTAGCCGGCGGCGTATCCGATCGGGAACCAGAAGCCGCGCGCACCCTCGAGCAGCACGAGACCGGACAGGCCGAGGAACGTTCCCGCGGAGAGGTACTCGCCACTGATGGCCGACGCGTTCCATACTGGCCGCACCGTGCGCGATGCGACGAAGAAATCGCCGGTGGTGCGCGAGACCCGCAGCCCGTAGATGCCGATCAGCAGCGTCGCGATGATGACCAGCGCGATTCCCACGATGTCGAAGACCGGGTTCATCCGGACTCCTCCAGCGAGCGGTACGCGCGTTCGTTGCGCGCCGCGCCGCGCGCGTACAGCAGCCCGAACACGATGATGACCGGGTAGAACGCGAAGGCGTGCAGGATCCACGACAGCGGCAGGCCCGCGATCACGATCCGGTCGATCTCCGGGATGAGCACGATCACCAGGGTGAGCGCAGCGGTGACCACGACGAAGCCCGCCACCGTGCCCAGCGCGAGCCGCAGCTGGCTGCGCCGCAGGGCCCGCGCGTAGACCGCATCCGCATCGTCGACCGGAGCTCCCGGCAGCGCGATCCCGCGCGTCGACGTGCCCTTGGGTGCTCGCGGCGCCGACGAGTCACCGGTCACCCTCACGCGGCGCGGCGGCTGCTCGCTCACGGGCCGACCTCTCGATGCGCGCCCTCGCGATGCGCGCCCTCGCGATGAGTGAGCGCCTCGCGAACGCCGGGGAGCAGCCGGCGGCTGACCGGCAGCACGACGTCGCCGACCGACACGGACGGTTCGCCGCCCGAGAGCCGGGCCTCGGTGACCGCGGCCGTCGCCGCGAGATACGAGCGGTGCACCCTCACGAAGCCCGCATCCGTCCAGCGCTGCTCCAGCTCGGATATCGGGGTCCGAACGAGATACCCACCCGTATCGCCGGTGTGGAGCCGCGAGTAGTCGCCCTGCGCCTGCACCCACTTCACGTCGCTGCGCTGCACGAACCTCACGCTCGACCCGACGGTCACCGCGAGCACCTCGTCGTCCGATGGCGCCGACGTGCCCGCGAGCTCGAGCACCCGGTCGATCGCCCGCCGCAACCGGTCGCGGCGGACGGGCTTGAGCAGATAGTCGGCCGCGCGCAGCTCGAAGGCGTCGACGGCACGCGCATCGTCGGCGGTCACGAAGACCACGGCGGGAGGCACGGCGAGCGCGGCGAGCGAGCGGGCCAGATCGATGCCATTCAGGCCCGGCATGTGGATGTCGAGGAACGCGATCGAGACCGCGCGCTCCGACAGCATCCGCAGCGCCTGGGCACCGGATGCCGCCACGAGAACCTCACCGACGCGCTCGTCTCCGCGCAGCAGGTGCGCGAGCTCCTCCCTGGCCGGTTCCTCATCGTCGGCGACGAGGACATCGATCAGCACGGCTCTCCCCTCAGTCACGTTCTGGCCTCGCCTCAGTCACGTTCCGGCCTCACCTCAGCCGCGTTCCGGATCATGCAGCGGCTGCGACTTCGGTATCCGCATCCGCACCAGGGTACCCGCGCCGGAATTCGTCTCCACGACCAGTCCGCCGTCGCCGCCGTACAGCTGCCGCAACCGGGTGTCGACGTTGCGGAGGCCGACGTGGGCGCCGTCGACCGCAGAGGTGAGCAGGCCGCGCAGCGTCTCGGGGTCCATGCCGACGCCGTCGTCCTCGACCGTGATCTCGGTATGAGTGCCCGAATCGACCGACCCGATGCGGATCGTGCCGCCGCCCTCACCCGGTTCCAGCCCGTGCCGCACGGCATTCTCGACGAGGGGCTGCACCGACAGGAACGGGATCACCGTCGCAAGGGTCTCGGGGGCGATGCGCAGGGTCACCTCCAGCCGCTCGCCGAAACGAGCACGCTCCAGCGTCAGATACGAGTGGATGCTCTGCAGCTCCTCGGCGAGCGTGGTGAACTCGCCCTGCCGCCGGAACGAGTACCGCGTGAAGTCGGCGAACTCCAGGACGAGGTCCCGCGCCCGCTCGGGGTCCGCATGGATGAACGAGGCGATCGCCGTGAGGGCGTTGTAGATGAAGTGCGGTGAGATCTGCGCGCGGAGCGATCGCAGCTCGGCCTCGGCGAGCGCTGTGCGCGAGGCATCCAGCTCCCCGAGCTCCACCTGCGCCGCGCACCAGTCCGCGACCTCGCCCGCGGCGCGCACGAGCGCGGCGCGCACCGGCGCGGCGAACGCGACGACGGCGCCCACGACCCGGCCGTCGACCATGATCGGAGCACCGACGGCTTCCAGCTGTTCGTCCTCCGCGCTCGGGAACACCTGGCTCCGCCTCGATTCGCGCACCCGTCCGGCGATCCGCGCGGCGGCGGCCTCCAGACCATCGGCTGATCCGTCGATCGCGACGGTGCCGTCATCGTCGACGATCGCGACGGCGGCGCTCCGAAGCAGCGCTCTGAAGTGCCGGGCGGCGCGGGCGACATCCGCGCCGCCCAGTCCTCCGCGCAGGTGCCGGGCGGCGAGACTCGCGTGATGCATGACCGCGTACGACGCCTGCTCAGCGTCACTGCCCAGGTCTGCAGACCCCTTCGCCAGCCGGCGCGCCAGCAGCAGCAGGACCGTGAGGACGACCCCGCCGAGCACGCCGAGCACGGCGGCGAGCACCACGGGGTCAGTCATGCCTCAACCCTAGACAGCCCTCTCGCCCGCGCTGCCGCCCGTCCGCCTTCAGCAGCAGCGCGCACCGGGATTGCGGTCCTGCTCATCCATCCTGTCCCGCCAGAACTGCCGTTCCGTCATCGGCTGCTCATCCGGATGATGACGCTGATGATGCGTCAGGTACGTCGCGTAGGCGGTGTCGCCCATGAGGCTGGTCACGTACCAGCGGATGCTGCGACCGGCCCGCAGGATCATCTCTCCGGCCGTCCGCAGACCGGTCGCAGCATCCGACTGGATCGTCATGGGATCAGTGCCCCTTGCGGTGCGCGTTCGCGCGCAGCTCTTCGGCGACGATCGGCTCCCACTGCTTCTCGAGCTGGCGCTCCGCCTTGGTCGGGATGAAGCCCGCCGGGGCGTAGCGCCGCGATGCGACCGCCGCATCCTCGGTGTTCTCGCCGCCGCCGTTCCGGATCGCCTTGACCGTGACGATCACCGAGACGACCATCACGATGATCGTCAGCGCGACGAAGATGATCGACAGCGTGCCCTGCACGGCAGTGTTGCGCACGACCGCCTCCATCGTCGCCGTGTCGCCCAGGCTCGTGTCGCCCGCCTCGAGCGCGGCCCGGTACTTGAAGTGGTTCGCCCAGTAGCCGATCGCCGGCACCGGCGAGAAGATCTTGTACAGCGACGCCGAGATCGTGACCACCGCCGTGAAGGCGAGCGGCACGGCGACGATCCACAGCCACTTCACGAACCTCGGCCCGCGCTTGGCGACGATGGCCATCACCACGGCGAGCGCGATCGCCGCCAGCAACTGGTTCGAGATGCCGAACAGCGGGAAGAACGTGTTGATGCCGCCGAGCGGATCGGTGACTCCGAGGATGAGGATGTACCCCCACCCGGCGACCATGATCGCCGTCGTGATCCACACGCCTGGACGCCACGACACATCGCGGAACTTCGGCACCCAGGCCCCGATGGTGTCCTGCAGCATGAAGCGCGCCACACGGGTTCCGGCATCCACCGCCGTGAGGATGAACAGCGCCTCGAACATGATCGCGAAGTGATACCAGAACGCCATCATGGCCTGCCCGCCGAGCGCCTGGTGCATGATGTGCGCGAGGCCAAGGGCGAGCGTCGGCGCGCCACCGGTGCGCGAGACGATCGACTCCTCGCCGACGTTCGCCGCGGTCGAGGTGAGCATCTCCGGGGTGATGTCCACACCCGTCAGCCCGAGGGAGTTCACGAACGCGACCGCGCCCTCCACCGTTCCCTGGGTGACCGCGGCGGGAGAGTTCATCGCGAAGTAGATGCCCTGATCGATCGAGATCGCCGCCACCAGCGCCATGATCGCGACGAACGACTCCATCAGCATTCCGCCGTAACCGATGAAACGCGTCTGGCGCTCCTTCTCGACGAGCTTCGGCGTCGTGCCGGACGAGATCAGCGCATGGAAGCCGGACAGCGCACCGCAGGCGATCGTCACGAACAGGAACGGGAAGAGCGGGCCCGCGAACACCGGACCCATGCCGTTCTCGCCGAAGACGGTGACCGCCGGCACCGAGATCTCCGGGCGCACGATGATGATCGCGAGAGCGAGCACGACGATGACGCCGACCTTCATGAACGTCGACAGGTAGTCGCGCGGGGCCAGCAGCAGCCACACCGGCAGGATCGCGGCGATGAAGCCGTAGATGATGATGGCCCACGCGATCGTCGTGGTGTCGAGGTGGAAGAGCGCCTGACCCCACTCGGTGCCGGCGACCCAGCCGCCGCCGATGATCGCCGCCATCAGCAGGACGAAGCCGATGATCGACACCTCGGTGACCTTGCCGGGGCGGATGTAGCGCAGGTACACGCCCATGAACAGGGCGATCGGAATGGTCATCGCGACCGAGAACACACCCCAGGGGCTCTCCCCGAGCGCATTGACGACGACGAGCGCGAGGATCGCGACGATGATGATCATGATGAGCAGCGCGGCGACGATCGCGGCGGCGCCGCCGATCTTCCCGAGCTCCTGACGCGCCATCTGGCCGATCGTGCGGCCGCCGCGGCGCATCGAGAAGAACAGCACCGTGTAGTCCTGCACGGCGCCGGCGAGCACGACGCCGACGATGATCCAGATCGTGCCGGGCAGGTAGCCCATCTGCGCGGCGAGCACGGGCCCGACGAGGGGACCGGCGCCAGCGATGGCGGCGAAGTGGTGGCCGTAAAGTACACGACGATCGGTGGGGACGTAGTCCTTGCCGTCCTGCTTCACCTCTGCTGGCGTCGCCCGCCTGTCGTCGGGCCGCGTGATGTAGCGCTCGATGACCTTCGAGTAGAAGCGGTAGCCGATCAGGTACGTGCAGACGGCCGCGAACACGAACCAGATCGCGTTGACCGTCTCGCCGCGGACGATCGCGAGCATCGTCCAGGCGATCGCCCCGAGCAGCGCGATGGCCGCCCAGAGGATGATCTTCGGCAGGGTCCAGCGACCCGCTCTCCGGTCCTGCTCCGGTGTGAGGGATGTGGGGGGAAGGCTCGGGTCGCCGGCGAGATCCGGCCCGTCGTCGGTCAATGAGGATGACATGGATGCTCCTTGTGTGCGCGTCATTGCGTTCACTCACGCTACGGGTGCGGCATCCGCCGGATCGGCGACTGCGCGACCGGATGCGACGAGCGGCGCATCCGAGGCGACGAGCGGTCGAGGTCGGTGCCGCCCCGGGCGATTTCGCCGCCGCGCGCAAGTAGGCTGGGGAGGTGCCGCGAAACCCTCTTCTGCAGACCAGAGTGCTGCTGGTGTGCGCGGCCATCGGTGTCGCGACGGGCATCGTCGGCGGCATCGCCGGCCTGCTGACTCCGGTCGTGCTCATCGCGGCTCCGTGGGCGTACGGCCTGCTGCTGGGTGCGCACGTCCTTCCCGGGATCATCGCGCAGGAGGTGCTCCGCCGACCCCTCGTCGCGCTGATCACCCACGTGATCGCCGCCCTCGTCTCGAGCGCGTTCAACCCCGCGTGGGCGCTGCGCTTCATCGGCACCGCGCTGCTGTTCGGCGCGATCCAGGAGGGCGTCGCCGCGCTGACGCGCTACCGCGCGTGGGGGGCATGGCGATTCTTCATCTCCGCCGTCGTGATCGGGGCGTTCGTCGCGGTCGCCGTGTTCTTCGCCGCGAATCTGGGCTCGCTGCCGATCTGGGCGCAGATCGCCTATCTCGCACTGTCCGTGCTCGGTCCGGTTGCGTGGACAGCGGTGGGCCTCGGCGTCGGTGCGGCGCTCGGACGCGCCGGCATAGCGCGCCGCTGACGCACGTCCGGCGGGACGAGCACGCCACGCCGCGCTGGCGAATGAGGTAAGGCTCAGCTAAATTGGGTGGGTACCATCCACCGACCCGGGGTTCCCGCCGTGCGCCCATCCGCGCCCCTGCTCCGCGTGCGTGAACTCACCCTCACCCACGCCGGTGCTGAGCGCCCATCGCCGAGCGACGTGTCGTTCGACATCGCGCCGGGCGAGGTCGTGCTGCTGCTCGGACCATCGGGATCGGGCAAATCGACGCTCACCCTCGCACTGAACGGGCTCATCCCCCACGCGCTGCCTGCGGCCATGACCGGCACGGTCGAAGCGGGCGGAGTCGACACCGCTCACTCCGACACCGCGACCCTCAGCACGCACGTCGCGATGGTGTTCCAGGACCCCGATGCGCAGATCGTCACGGGCACCGTGTACGACGAGGTCGCGTTCGGACCCGAGAACCTGCTCCTCCCGCTCGACGAGGTGCGCGACCGCACCGAAGACGCCCTGAGACGGGTGGGACTCTGGGATCGGCGTGACGAGAACCCCGATCGGCTCTCGGGCGGCGGACGCCAGCGCCTCGCGATCGCCTGCGCTCTCGCGATGGGGTCGCCGCTGCTCGTGCTGGACGAGCCCACCGCGAACCTCGACCCCCGCGGCATCGACGACGTCTACGCCGCCCTCGCCCAAGTCGTCGCGGCCGGCGATCGTGCGATCCTGCTCGTCGAGCACAACCTCGACGCCGCGATGGCATTCGTCACGCGCACGATCGTGCTCGATCAGTCCGGCACCGTCGCCTTCGACGGCCCCGTCGATGAGATCCTGCGCGGCCACACCGACGAGCTCATGACCATGGGCGTCTGGCTCCCGACCGCGGCACTGGCGGCGCGGACGCTGCGCGAGCGCGGCATCCTCCCGAAGAACACGCCCCTCCCGCTCACCCCCGACGAGCTCGCCGCGGCGCTCGCCGACGAGCCCGCCGACAGCGTACTCCCCGCTGACCGCGCACGGATGGCTGGAGATTCCACGCCTGCACGGCGAATCACCGAGAGAACTCCAGCCATCCGTGCATCCGTCATGCATCCGTACGAGCGGCCCGCCGATCATCGCCCCCTCATCCGCGCCCGCGGCCTCACGATCAAGCGCGGACGCCGTGAGATCCTGCACGGCGTCGACCTCGACATCGAAGCCGGCAGCCTCACGGCCGTCGTCGGGGCCAACGGCGCGGGCAAGACCACTCTCATCCACGCCCTGGCCGGCGTCGTTCCGCCACCGAAGCGGCAGGTCGATGTCGCAGGCCTCGACCCCGCGACCGCTTCGCCGCGCGACCTCGCCGCCCGCGTCGGGTTCGTGTTCCAGAACCCGGAGCACCAGTTCATCGCCGCCACGGTGTTCGACGAACTCGCCCACGGACTCCGACTGCTCCGGATCGACGAATCCGAGATCGACGAGCGGGTGCGCACGATGCTCACGCGCTTCGGACTGGAGCACAAGGCCGGGGTTCATCCCTTCCTCCTGTCCGGCGGCGAGAAGCGCCGGCTCTCCGTCGGCACCGCACTCATCACCGGCCCGCGAGTGCTCGCCCTCGACGAGCCGACGTTCGGGCAGGACCGCGCCCGTGCCACCGAGCTGCTCGATCTTCTCGACGACCTCCGCCGCGATGGCACCACGATCGTGATCGTCACGCACGATCTGCAACTGGTCGCCGACCACTCGACGCACACGGTCGTGCTCGCCGACGGACGCATCCACGCCTCCGGCCTCACCGACGAGCTGTTCCTCGACGAACAGATCTTCACGTCGGCCGGGCTCCGGCTGCCCGCACTGCAGCGCGTGCTCGCGGCGTCATCAGGGGCGGTCGCATCATGACCGGAGCCGTCATCGACCCCTACGCCTCGACCGTCCCGGCGTCGCGCCGCGAGTTCCTGTACGGGCTGAATCCGCTGGCCAAGGCCGGCGCGGTCGTCCCCGCGATGATCGTGCTGGTCTTCGTGCGCGACCTCGACGTCCCGCTCGCCTTCCTCGTGCTCTCCTACGCGCTGATCCTGATCGGCGCACGAGTGACGGCACGACTCCTGCTGCTCCTGTTCGCGCTGATCCCGCTCGCGGTGATCGTGATCGGCATCGGGTTCTCGATCTGGGTGGATGCCGCCCTCGTCGACGGGTCCGCGCCCTTCCTGCAGATCGGCGGATGGACGCTCTACACAGGTGCTCTGGAGATCGGCTTCGCGACCGCTCTGCGATTGGCCGCGATCACCGCTCTCGCCCTCATCGGCGGTCTCACCACGACCGGTCCCGACCTGGTGCGGGCCAGCATCCAGCAGCTGCGCGTGCCCTACCGGGTCGGCTACACCGCGCTCGCCGCGTTCCGCTTCGTGCCGCGGTTCGGTCATGAGCTCAGCGTGATCCGCGCCGCGCACCGCGTGCGCGGGCATCACGGCGGTCGGGGCCCGCTCGCCCGCATCGCACGCGGTTGGGGTTACATCGTCCCGCTCCTGGCCGGTGCGATCCGGCATGCCGAACGCGTCGCCCTGGCGATGGATGCCCGCGCGTTCGGCGCGCACCCGACCCGCACGGAGCGGCACCTCGTGCCCTTCCGCCGCCGCGACACGGTCTTCATCGTTCTGTTCCTCACGGCTTCCGCCGCGATCCTCCTCGTCCTCTTCCCCTGGCATCCTGCCTGAAAGGAATCCCGTGGCATTCAGCAAGATGGTCAAGCCCGAGACGACCGACCTCCTTCCCCTCGAGGTGCTGCGCACCGAACGGCTCGCGCCGCACTGGATCCGCGTCACGCTCGGCGGCGGCGACATCGCGAAGTTCCGACCGATGGGGTACGACCAGTGGATCCGGTTGTTCCTCCCCTGCGGCGGCGATGCCGGGCTCGAGCGCGTCCCCGCGAAGGCGCACAAGCTGTTCGGATACCTGAAGTTCCTGCGCATCCCCGATGGCGAGCGACCGGTCATGCGCAACTACAGCGTGCGCGAGTACCGGCCGGAGACCGCGCAGCACGGCGCGGAGATCGACGTCGACTTCGTGCTGCACGGCTCTGCGGCTGAGGGCACATCCGGTCCCGCCTCCCGATGGGCGGAGACCTGCGAACCCGGAGACCGCGTGCTGATCATCGATGAGGGGCTGACGTTCAACCCCGACCGCGGCACCGATCGCGTGATGCTCATCGGCGACGAGACCGCTCTGCCCGCGATCGCATCGATCTGCGCGTCGCTTCCCGCCACCGCATCCGGGTCGATCATCGTCGAGGTCCCGACCGCCGACGATGCACTCGAGCTGGCGCATCCGGTCGATGTCTCGGTGCAGTGGATCGTCCGCCCGGAATCAGCGGTGCCGGGGTCGCTCGCGCTGTCCGCGCTGCGCGACCTCACCCTCCCGGATGCGCCATTCCACACGTACGCGGCCGGCGAGCAGGCCCTCGCGGCCGGGGTGCGCAAGCACCTGGTCGGCGAGCGCGGCGTCGACAAGCACACGGTGAGCTTCTGCGGCTACTGGAAGATCGGCGCCGCGTCACCGGCATCCAAGGCCTCCCGCGAACAGGCCGCCCAGCCGCTGGGCTGACCCCGTCAGTCCCCCGCGCGCGCGTCAGTCCCCCCGCTCGCGCGTCAGTCCCCCGCGCGCGCGTGCACAGCTTCGGATGCCGCGGGCGACGCGCCGTCGAATGGGCGACTGTCGCGGCGTGTCATGCCCCAGCTCCGAAACTGTGCACGGCTTGAGGCGACGAAGCCGACGAAGCCGACGGTCAGCGCTTACCGACGATCTGACGTCCGACGAGGTCGCGCATGATCTCGTTGGTGCCGCCGTAGATGCGGTGCACGCGGGCGTCCGTGAAGGCGCGGGCGATCGGGTACTCCATGATGTAGCCGTAGCCGCCGTGCAGTTGCACACCCATGTCGAGCACCTCCCACTCGCGCTCGGTCGCCCAGAACTTGACCTTCGCCGCGTCTTCCGCGGTGAGCTTCTTGTCCCGGTATGCCAGCATGGCGCGGTCGATGTACGCCCACATCGCCTCGGTGGTCGTGGCCATGTCTGCGAGGCGGAAGCGCGTGTTCTGGAAGTCGGCGATGCGCTCGCCGAACGCCTCGCGATCCTTGGTGTAAGTGACGGTCCAGTCGGTCGCGGCCTGGGCGGCGGCAGCGGCGGCGACGCCGATCGACAGGCGCTCGAGCGGCAGGTTCATCATCAACTGGATGAAGCCCTGGCCCTCCTTGCCGCTGATCAGATTCTCGTCGGGGACGAAGACGTCGGTGAAGCTGAGCTCAGCGGTGTCCCAGCCGTGGAAGCCCATCTTGCTGAGCTTCTTGCCCTGATCGAACCCCTCCATGCCCTTCTCGAGGATGAGCAGGCTGAACGCGTCGGGACGGTTGCCCTCACCCGTCTTCACGAAGGTCACGACGATGTCGGCGGTGGTGCCCGAGGAGATGAAAGTCTTCGCGCCGTTGAGGATGTAACCGCCGTCGACCTTCTTCGCGTTGGTCTTGATGCCGCGGAGGTCGGAGCCCGCGCCAGGGTCGGTCATCGCGAGGGCGCCGAGCACGTCGCCGGTGGCCATGCGGGGAAGCCACTTCTCCTTCTGCTCCTGCGTGCCCATGTGCACGAGGTACGGGACAGCGAGATCGTCCTGGATGCCGAACGCACCCGCGAGCGAGCCGGCCCCCGAGCCGATGACCTCTTCGTTGACGATCGCGCGGAAGCGGTAGTCCTGCAGCATGCCTGCGCCGCCGAACTCCTCGGGAACCGAGAGTCCGATGAGCCCTGCTTCGCCGGCGGCGCGCATCGTGTCACGGTCGATCTCGCCCGCAGCATCCCACTTCTCGATGCTCTCGGTGCTCACGTGCCGCTTGACAAAGTCCTTGACCAGGTCGCGGAATGCCTCGTGGTCCTCGTCGTAGATGTCGCGTTCCATGCCGTCCTCCCGAACGTAATCTGGCGTCCTTGCTCCGCTGAGTCTATGCCGGAGGTCGGATGCCGCGGCGGGGCATTGTGAGAATGCATCCCACTATCCGTGAGACCGGGTATCGCATTTGTGGGAAGCCACAGAACGGACGCGGAGGGCGGCGATCAGTGCGCGTAGTCGGGGGCGGCCGGCAGACCGAAGAACTCCTCCAGCGTGCGGTAGCCGCCGTCGTGATACGCATTCGCGAGCGCCGGCCCGACATAGCGGAGATGCCAGGGCTCGGGTTCGTACCCCGTAGTGGCCATCGCACCGTCTTCATAGCGGACGATGAAGCCGTACTCCCACGCGTGAGCGGCGACCCAGTCGCTCTCGGCCGTGCCGCCGAAAGCGCCGATCTCACCGCATCCGCTGCTGCACGCCACCACGTCGACCGCGAGACCGGTCTGATGTTCGCTGAATCCAGGCCGCGCCGACCCCTGATCCGCCTCGACCTGACCGGCCGAGGCGACCTGACCGGAGTAGTTCGACACCTGCAGTCCGTACGAGCGGTACGCGTTGTTCATGCCGAGCACCCCGGCACCTGAAGCCTCGAGAGCAGCAGCCATGTCGCCGAGCGCGGCCGCGGCATCGGCCCGGATCAATCGCGACTCCGTCGTCATCTCGACCGGCGCCTGCGTCATCTGAGCCGGCTCGTAGTCGGCGGGCGCGAGCGAGTGCGTCTTGTTCACGACCACCCATCGACGCACCGGGTCGGTCAGCGAGATGCAGGGAGCACTGCCAGCCACGACCGCAGCACGGAACGGCGCCCCGCCGCCGAACGCGACCACCACGGCCTCATCGTCTCCCGCCGCCAGCGCGTCGATCACCGCCTGATCAGCGCACGGATCGGCCGCCGCGACAGACGCGACCTCGACACCCGGCAGGTCCGCGACCACCACAGGGGAGGGCGGAACCACGGCCTCGGCCACCGGCGGCACCTCTGTCATCGCCCAGAGCGCACCGAGCGCGGTAACGGCAAGTCCGATCGGCAGGGCGATCGTCAGCACGCGTGATCGGGGAGACGCGTGCCGGGGGTGCAGTGCGTCGCTCATCGCTCTCAATCTTACCCAACATCCCATCGAACATATTTCGCAATCATCATTGACTTAACCTCGATTCTTTGTTCGAATAATGGCATGCGCTGGCAGGGACAGACGATCGACGATGCGGATGCCGCGGCCCTCCCCGGTCTCGAGAATCGCACCGGCATCGTGCGCTCCGTGACGACGCCCGAGTTCGCCGACATGACGTTTCACGAGGTGCTGGCGAAGTCGGCACTCAACCGCGTGCCGGGCGGCTCGCGGATGCCGTTCAGCTGGACGATCAACCCGTACCGCGGATGCAGTCATGCCTGCCTCTACTGCTTCGCTCGCGGAACCCATCAATACCTCGACCTCGACGGCGGGGCGGATTTCGACTCGCAGATCGTCGTCAAGACCAATGTCGCCGAGGTGCTGCGGCGCGAGCTGCGGCGCGGCAGCTGGCAGCACGAGACGGTGGCACTGGGGACGAACACCGACCCGTACCAGCGCGCCGAGGGCCGCTACCGGCTGATGCCGGACATCATCCGCACTCTCGCAGAATCGGGTACCCCGATCTCGATTCTCACCAAGGGCACACTGATCCGACGCGACATCCCGCTGCTCGTGGATGCGGCGGCATCCGTACCGATCGATATCTCGATGTCGATCGCGATGTACGACGACGACCTGCAGCAGTCGATCGAGCCCGGCACGCCGTCGACCCGGGCGCGCCTCGATACGGTGCGCGCGCTGACCGATGCGGGGTTCCGTGTCGGCGTGTTCCTCATGCCGGTGATGCCGCATCTCACCGACTCGGTCGCGCACATCGACCACGCGCTCCAGCGCATCAGGGCATCCGGCGCCGACCATGTCATCTACGGAGCCCTGCACCTACGTGCCGGGGTGAAGCCGTGGTTCATGCGGTGGCTTCAGCGCGAGCATCCCGAGCTCATGTCGTCGTACCGCGTGCTGTACCCGGGGGCATCCGCCACTGCACCGAAAGACTATCGTCAGTGGCTCGCCCGGAGAGTGCGCCCCCTCATTCGCGCGTACGGTCTGGAAGCACGGCATTCCGCCGATGCGCACCCGGTGCGGCGGGTGCCCGCACCGACGCCTCCCACTGCTCTCGCGCCGACTCTGTTCTGACGTCGGCCTGCTCTGACGTCGGCCTGCTCTGCGCCGGACCCCGTCACGAGACGATCTATTCCATGCGGCACACCACGGCAGCGGTCAGCGTCGCGGGAACTTCGACGCCTGTGCTGAGGTCCAACTCACCCGCAGACGGCGACGTGCCCTCGGGTATCTCGACGAGCGTCGCGGTACCCTCCAGTGCCACCACCGAGGCACGGGACACCCCGCCGTCAGCCGGTGCGATCCGCGCTGCGCCGTGACCGAGAAAACCGACATACAGATCGTCGAGCACAAAGGCGCGGATCTGGCCGGATTCGCCCTCATCCGCAGGCAGGCTGATCGATGACGCGACACCGGAGTCGGAGAACGCCTGCGGCATCCGGGGTGAGCAGGCCTGTTTGTCCGGGTGCGCACGCACGGTCTCACTGTCTCCATCGATCTCGTAGGTGATCTCGATCGTCGGCTCGGTCGGCTCGGTCGGTTCGGCGGAGAACCGTTCCGGCGATGCGGCAGTGGGTGCCGGCTGCATCGGCGCACCGCAGCCGGACAGGAGCACGACCGTGACAGCCAGCGCCGACAATACGGAGGCTCCGCGCCTCACGACGTGCACACCAGATCAACGGTCAGGCTTCCTTCGACCTCTGCTGCGCCATCGACGTCGAAGTCTCCACCGATCGGCTCACCGTCGGTGGCCGCGTGCTCCACGACCTTCACCACGCCCGGTGCGGCCTCGACGCGCACATGTCCGTCGTCGTGCTCGATATCGAGAGTGTCCGCCGTGAAGTAGACGATCCTCTCGTCATACACCCAGGCGCTTCCGTATGAGCCGAGCGAGTCGTCGCCGAAGCTCAGCCGGACGCTGTACTGCGTGCCCTGCGTGCCGAGGCTCGACGCCTCTGTCTCGGTGCATTCCACCTCGTCGGGATGAGCGGTGACCGTCCGCTCCGCCCCGTCGTGCTCATACGTGATCGACACCGTCGAGGGAGCGCTCGAACACCCGGCGAGGACCACCGCCGCCAGTGCCGCTACTCCGACCACGACGACCGGAGAACGCCTCATCGAGTCCACGCCGAAGATCGTCGAGAGTCGAATGCACCGAAGTCGTCGACGTGCTGCTGAGCGCGGCGTCGCACTCGGGCAGCCAGGGCGTGCAGCTCGGCCATATTCGCGTTCCACTCCCGCTGCGCCACCGCGAACGCCTCGCGCGCCTCGCCGTCCCATTGCTCCTCGAGCACGTCCAACCGCAACGTGAGCTTCTCGAGCACGTCGGAAATGCCGTCGAGCCCCTTCTGCATATCGGCGAGCGTCGCAGCTGTCGCCGCAGAAACCTTGATCACTTCAACTCTCCCTCGCGCACGGCATCGATGACGTATCTCGCATCCTGCGGAAGGTCACCCTCGTTCAGAATCGGAAACCCGCCCGGCTCGAGCAGAGTCGAGAGCTTCGCTTCGCCGCTCAGCACCGCGCGCACACGCCTGCGCAGCTCCGCATCGGTTGCCGGGTCGTCTGCGAGCCTCGCAAGATCGCTCCTCACCTGCCGGATCACGGGCGCCGAGTCAGGGATCCAGTCCATGAGCGTCTGCTCGTTCGCGGATCCGCGCGGGCGGAACCACTCGTCTGCTTCTTCGGCCATCTCGGCGATCCGCTCTGCCCTGTTCATGCCGTCTCCATCATCGTCGGAATATGCACTTCAGCGGTGACATCGCTGAGATCCGAAGAGAGATGCGCCACAGCATCCAACATCGTCAGCACGGTCATCGCCGTCTGCAGTCCATCCCACACGTCCTTCAATCGTTTTGCGGCCCACAGCAGCGAGAGCCCGCCGACAGCCCCGCCGACCACCGGGCCGGCTCCCGTCTCCACCGTCGCTGCCCCCGCACTGAAGGCCACCACCGCGACGATCAGCGCATCGACGAAACCGTATGCGGCACCGGAGAGCGCTTCGAACTCGAACTCGACCCCCTCGAGGAAGTCACTGAAGTTCCCGGCCCCGGTCTTCAGTTCTCTGCCCGCGCTTCGCAGCCGCTCGATCAGATCAGCGAAATACTCCTGCGCACTGTTGGCGGAATACCCCCGCCAGTAGACGCTGATGGCACCGGCAGACGATTCGAGATTGCCGGCCAAGTCCCCCAGCAGCGTGCCCATGCCGTCGAGCATGTACTGGAACTTGTACAGATCGATCCACCGGCCGCCGAACATCTCGAGAAGCTCTTCTTTCAGCGTCTGGGCTCCGAGCCAGCCCATCACCGTCCACGCCCACTCCGAAGGACTCAGTAGGTCACCGGGCAGAAGATGAGCATTCTGCTCGTTGATGTAGTCGAACTGGCCACCTGCATCGCAGTAGTAGCCGATGCCGCCGCTGTTGAGCGAATAGACGGGGAAGAGGTTCTCATCCTCCGTGCGATCGCTCGACGGAGCAACCTCGGCCGTCGTGCGCTGCCCGGGTGCATCCGGATCGAAATCGTTGTACTCGGTCGGGTCGTAAGCATCCAGTTCGGCCGCCGTCTGCATATCGATGCCGCGCGCCTCTTCAGCCACGTCGCGCAGCTCGGTCGCGACGCCGGTCAGCACCTGCTGCACGTGGGAGAAGAATGTGCTGAGGCCGCCGCTGATCTCGGTTGCAGCGTCTGCTGCTCCCGTGTACAACGGATGGTCCGCAGCGCTGCCGACGGGATGCTCGTCCGCCCATCGCTTCGCGTCGCCCATGATCTGGGCTCCTTCATCGAACGCCCGAGCCTGATCCTCCAGACCTCCTGGCAGAATCCAGAAGTCGGTATCCGACATGCTCCCCCCTCGGTGACAGATGTTCGCGAAGAGTTTATCCGCTGAGATGTTCGCATCGGGCGGCGCAGGACTCCTGCACGGATACGCGTAGGCTCAGAGCTTATGGCCATCGGTGCAATGATCCACACTTTCGCGGTGCAGCTGGCGGACACGGACCGGGGCGTCTACGACGACTTCACGCTGCGTGCGGCGCGGCATCCGTCCGAGACCGATGCGTACATGGTGACCCGGTTCCTCGCGTACTGCCTGGAATTCACCGAGGGAATCGCGTTCGGCGAGGGCATCTCATCCACCGAGGAGCCGGCCGTCCTCGTCCGCGACCTCACCGGTTCGATCACCGTGTGGATCGAGGTGGGCGCTCCGGACGCCGAACGCCTGCACCACGGCAGCCGCCTCGCCGACCGCGTCGCCGTCTACACTCATCGCGATCCGGCCAAGGTCGCGGCGCCGTGGGCCGGGAAGCGCATCCACAACGTCGAGAAGATCGACCTGGTCAGCTTCGATCCCGGCTTCATCGACAGTGCGGTTCACGCGCTCGAACGACGCAGCACCGTCACGCTAACGGTCACCGAGGGACAGCTGTACCTCGACCTGAACGGTGCGACGCTGAGCTCTGCTGTGCACACACGCGGCGCCGTCTGACCCCGGCCCGCCGCGCTGCCGGGGAGATTCTCCACGAACCCCCCGCAGGAATCCGCCGAACAGCGAACGAGATCAGGCGGTGAGCTCGGCCTCGCTGGGCATGCGCCCTGCGACCTCTTCGATGATGTCGTCGCCGATGCGCGCCTTCTCGAACGGCGCATCGATCTCCGCGCGGGCCAGCAGCTCGCTCATCCGACGTTCGCGCTGACGCGTGATCAGCGTGACCACTCGACCGGCGTTGCCGGCACGACCGGTGCGGCCCGAGCGGTGCATGTACGTCTTGTACTCATCGGGCGCATCGGCCTGGATGACCAGATCGATGTCATCGACGTGGATGCCGCGGGCGGCGACATCCGTCGCGACCAGCACGTTCACCCGGCCCGACGTCATGCGCTGCAGGTTGCGCGTGCGCTTGGCCTGATTCAGGTCGCCGTGCAGTGACACTGCGGGGATGCCGGCGTCATCGAACTGCTCGGCGAGCATCTCCGCGTAAGCACGAGTACGGGCGAAGACCAGCGTCTTACCCTCGCGGTCGACCATGGAGGTCAGGATCTCGGCCTTGTCGCGGTGGTCGATGACGAGCACGCGGTGGTCGATCGTGCCGGAGTCCTGGTCTTCACCGGCGACCTCGTACACCGCAGGATCGACGAGGAACTCCTCGACGAGGGCAGCGACCTCACGGTCGAGCGTCGCCGAGAACAGCAGCTTCTGACTGCTGTCGGCGGTGTGACGCAGGATCCGCTGCACCGGCTCGACGAATCCGAGCTCGCACATGTGGTCGGCCTCGTCGAGCACCGCAATGCGGCAGTCCGACAGGTCGAGCTTGCCCTGGTTGATGAGATCCTCGATGCGCCCCGGGGTACCGATCACGATGTCGACGCCCTTCTTCAGCGCACCCACCTGACGTCCCTGCGGCACGCCGCCGTAGATCTGGGTGGTGAACAGACCCACGCTGCGGGCGATCGGCTGCACCGTGCGGTCGATCTGCAGGGCGAGTTCGCGCGTCGGAGCCAGGATGATCGCCTGCGGATTGCGACCGAACTCACGGCGCTTGCCGGCCTGCCCCTTCAGAATGCTCTCGACGAGCGGAGCACCGAACGCGATCGTCTTTCCCGAGCCGGTGCGACCGCGCCCCAGCACGTCGCGCCCCTGGAGGATCGACGGGATCGTCGCGGCCTGGATCGCGAACGGTGCCTCAGCGCCCATGTTCTTCAGCGTCTCGACGATGTTCGAACCGAGTCCGAGGTCGGCGAACGCGGTGCCCTCTACCTCGGGTGCTGCGACGACATTCGCCTTGAGGCGCTCGTGCACGACGTCTTCGCCGGGCTCGAAACGCGCGGCCTTGGACGGCGCAGGCGACGAAGCGTTCCAGTTGTCGCGGCTCGGACGATGCTCACGGTCATCACGACGGGGGCGGTCGCTGCGACGGTCGTCGCCGTGGCGGGGGCGGTCGTTGCGGTCGTTGTTGTAGCGGGGACGATCGTCGCGACTCGGACGCTCGCCGCGGTGGAAACGGGGACGCTCAGCACCACGGTCATTGTCGAACCGAGGGCGATCGCCAGCGCGGTCGTTGCGGTCGTTGTTGTAGCGCGGACGGTCACCAGCACGGTCGTTGCGGTCATTGTTGTACCGGGGACGATCGCCACCGCGATCGTTGCGGTCGTTGTCGTAGCGGGGACGATCATCGCGACTCGGACGCTCGTCACGGTTGAAGCGGGGACGCTCAGCACCACGGTCATTGTTGAACCGCGGACGGTCGCCCTGGAAGCGGGGACGCTCGCCGCCGCGCTCGTCGCGACGCGGGCGATCATCGTAACGGCGTTCCCCCGACGGACGATCGCTGTTGTAGCGCGGGCGCTCGCCCTGGTGGTGCGGCGACTCGCGGCGACCGGACTCCGCCCTACCGCGAATACCGCGGGCCTCGTCGCGCCCGGCGCGATCCTGATCGCTCCAGCGGCGCTTCGGGGCGCCGCCGTCCGCCTCAGCCGGGCGGTACCCGCGGTGGTTCGGACTCCTGCTCCCCGGGCGACGGTCGAACCGGTCCCCCTTCGACGAGAAGCTGCGGTCGCCCGCATCCGCCCGTCCGTCGCGAGAGTCCCGTCCGTCGCGAGAGTCCCGTCCGTCGCGAGAGTCCCGTCCATCGCGCCCGACGGCGGGACGGGAGCCTGCACCGGCGTGACGATCGTGGAACGACGTCTTCTTCGCGTAGCGGGGCTCGAAATTGCGGGACGGGCGTCCGCCCTTGGGCTTGCCGTTCTTGGGCATGATGTTTCCTGACTGTCTCTGACACGAGAACAGCATCCGCGGGCGGCGCACAGAGATCAGCGCACAGCGGACATACCCGAGCATTCATCGGCCGGGGCCATTCATGTGATGGTTGATAACCATCGGCCCCTGGGCTCACACGTGATGCAGAATTCTCCCGCGACCCTTCGACACGCTCAGGGGCCCGGGTGCCCGAAGCCGACGCGGCAAGTTTACCCGACGCACCTGGGAACGTGCCCGTACGATGACGGGGTGAACTCCCTCTCGCCCACCGGCACTCAGATACATCTGGCACGCGGCGCCGTCACGGCCCAGATCACTCAGGTCGGGGCATCCCTTCGCGGACTGTCGGTCGACGGCATCGACCTCGTCTCCCGCTATCCCGATGACATCCCGTCGCCGTCGTGCTCGGGTGTCGTGCTGGCTCCGTGGCCGAATCGCATCCGCGACGGCGTGTGGAAGGATACCGGGCCGGACGGAGGCATCATCCAGCAGCTCGCGATCACGGAGCCGAAACTCGGCAATGCGAGCCACGGACTGCTCCGCTTCACCGCGTACGAGATCGAGGAGTCGGATGCCGCCGTCACGCTGCGCGCGACGATCCATCCGCAGACCGGCTATCCGTACGAGATCGCCACATCGGTCGCGTACGCGCTGACGGATGCCGGCATCCAGGTCACGCACACGCTCACGAACCGGTCGGATGCCGCCGCACCGGTCGCCCTCGGGACGCATCCGTTCGTGACGATCGGCGATGTCGACGCACGCGATCTGGTGCTCACCGTGCCGGCGCACACGCAGTTCGACACCGACGAGCGGATGCTGCCGGTCAGCACCTCTCCCGCACCCGCCGCACTGCGTGAGGGGGTGCGTCTCAGCGACATCGCGCTCGACACCGGCTTCGCCGACCTCGACCGCGACCCCGATGGCAACGTGCGTCACTCGCTCACTGCACCGGACGGACGCCGGGTGACGCTGTGGCAGGGCGAGGGCTTCGATTTCGTGCAGGTCTACACGAACCACACCTACCCCGGCCACGACCTCACCGTCGCTATCGAGCCGATGACCGCGCCGGCCGACGCCTTCAACAGCGGCCTCGGCGTCCGTCGTCTCGCGTCCGGCGAGACCTGGACGCTCTCCTGGGGCATCGAGTTCAGCGCGAGTCGCCGCTAGAGCGCCGCCAGCGCGCGCAGCACCTCGCGCTGGTGGTGCGGGCCACCGCCCTCGTGCCCGTTGTAGGGGTAGACGCCGATGCGCTTGGGTCCCGCGTAGTGGTTGTAGGCCGCGTACACCGTCGACGGCGGGCACACCGCGTCGCACAGGCCCACGGAGAAGAGCGCGGGCGCATCCGCGCGCGCGGCGAGATTCTGCCCGTCGAAGTACGACAGCGTGCGGAAGACCTCCTCCTCCTCACCCCGACGCGTCTGCAGATAGGTGGCGATCTCGGCATACGGGGCCGCATCGGTGATCTGCAGCGCTCGTCGGAAATGGCTGAGGAAGGGGACGTCGATGAACGCCCCCGCGAGCCCCGTGCTCAGGCCCGCTGCCGCGAGCGCGATGCCTCCGCCCTGGCTCCCTCCCCAGACCGCGACGCGCTCGGGGTCGATCGACGCATGGGCGCGCGCGGCATCGACCGCGAGCGCCGCATCGGTGAAGATGCGCCGGTAATAGTAATCGGCGGGCCTCTCGATCCCGTGGCTGAGCCGCCCGGATGCATGCGCTGCGCTGCCCACGGGATCAGGCGTCGACCCGGGGTACGCGCCGCTGGTCTGCCCGCGACTGTCCATGACGAGCACCGCGTGGCCGGCACTCGGCAGCATCGTGTGCTGGTGCGGCATCCCGCGTCCTGAGTTGTAGCCGATGTACTGCACGACGCACGTCAGCGGTTGCCGTGCGCGGCGCGGTCGCAGCATCCATCCCTTGATCGACTGCCCGTCGAAACCCGCGAAGGTCACGTCCTCGACGACGATCTCGTCGAGGCCGGCGTCGACCTCGTCGAACACGGGCGCTCGGCCCGCTGCACGCGACTCGGCGAGGGTGTCGCGCCAGAAGGCATCGAAGTCGGATGGCTCCTCGCGCTCAGGCAGGTACTGCTCGAGCTGGTCGAGCGGCAGGTCAAACTGCGGCATGGCTCTCCCTGTACTGATCGGGGTCGGTGGGCTGGTGCAGGAGGCAGCGGGCGATGTGCGCACGCGTGGCGACGAAGGCCGCCTGCGTCACCTCGGACAGTCCCGGGTACTCCGCGTGCCCCGCGGGCTGCACGTCGAGCTCGACCTCGACCCCGGCGTCCCGACGCGCCGCGTTCGCGACGGCGAACTGCCCCGGAGGGGGAACATGACGATCCCACAGCGCGCACTCCGCGCGCAGCGGGACCCGCAGGAACGACGCCGCGGTCGACGCATCGACGTACCTCAGCACCTCGCGCGCCTCAGGATGCCGCGCGACGTGGTCGCGCACGCGCTCACCGCTGCCCTCGCACGGCATCCGCAGCCGCAGGTCGTACTGCCCGAAGCTCGGCACGATGAGGGTCGCCCCGATGAACCGGTCGTCCCAGGGCACCGAGAGCGCACCGACGCCCCCGCCGAAGCTCTCGCCGATGTAATAGAGGGGGAGGTCGCCGACGGTGTCGAGCAGAGCGGATGCCGCATGCCAGAGGTCGACCGCGCAGCGGCCGAGCACGTAGTGGTCGACCGATTCGATGCCGTGCAGCACGTGCCCGTCCTCCGGCAGCGGAGCCCCTACCCCGATGTTCAGCGCGCCCTGACCTCGTGCGAGCGCGAAGATCACCGCCGCGTCATCCGGCACCCGCGAGAAGTCGACGCGATCGCGACCGCCGTAGCCGTGGCCGTGCACGATGCCGACGCGAGGCGCGACTCCCCCGACCGGCATCGCGATCCATCCGCGCAGGCGGATCCCGCCCGACGCCGTGTACTCGACCCGGTGCACCTCACGGCCCTCGACGGGGTCGAGCGCGCTCAGCACCGGATCCACCGGCACCGAACGCGCATGGGAGTACCACCCGCGCCACAGGTCTGCGAAGTCGTCGGGCGGAGGCACGGGCCGCACGGCGAGCAGAGCATCGAGATCGTAGCCGTACGCCCCGTCGATGCCGTCGGTGCCGAACCACTCGTCATACGGTGCACGGATCACGTGGTCACTCCTCCATCTGCCGCAGCGGAGCGGCGGGCCGTGGCAGACTTGCACTGGTATCGAAGGGAGACGCCGTGCTGGCTGCCGAACGCAGATCGCGCATCATCGCCGAAGTGCGTCGGCTCGGAGCCGTGAGCGTCACGGAACTTGCCGCGACCCTGCAGGTCAGCGACATGACGATCCGCCGCGACCTCGACAGCATCGCCGCCGACGGCGTGCTCAACAAGGTGCACGGCGGGGCGACCGTTCCCCGTTCCTCGAACGAGCGCATCGAGATCGACCCCCAGACGCGACGGATGCCGGACGAGAAGCGCCGCATCGCCGCCAGAGCCGTGGAGCTCGTCGAGCCGGGGATGTCGGTGGGACTCAGCGGCGGCACCACGACGTGGGCGCTCGCACAGGAGCTGCGCGGCATCGCCGAGCTGACGATCGTGACCAACTCGATCCCGATCGCCGACGTCTTCGCCCGACCCGATCGGGCCGACGAGCCGTACACCCAGACGGTCGTCCTCACCGGAGGCGTGCGCACTCCCGCCGATGCCCTCGTCGGCCCCGTCGCGGTGCGCGCGCTCGAGAGCCTGCACTGCGACGTCGTCTTCCTCGGGGTGCGCGGCATCGACGTGCAGGCCGGGCTCACGACATCCAACCTGCTCGAGGCCGAGACGAATCGTGCGTTCGTCGCGGCCGGTCGCGAAGTGACCGTGCTCGCCGACCACGAGAAATGGGGGGCGGTCGGGCTCACGACGGTCGTCGATCTGAACGAGGTCGACCGGATCATCACCGACGACGGCCTCGACCCCGCGGCGCAGCAGACGCTGCGTGAGCACGTGCGCGAAGTGTGGGTCGTCTCGAGCGGGTCTGCGCCCGTCATCCCGGACCGACTCGGCTGAGCGGGCGTGAGCCGCCGGGGCACCGCTGGGCATGACGGACTCAGCGCGTCGAGCTGGCGCGCACCACGAGGCTCGCGTCCACGACGATGTGGCGCACCGGGGTGTCTGCTCCGGGAGGCGCCGAGATCTGCCGCTCGAGCTCCGAGAACGCGGCGGCGACGATCCCCTCGTCGTCCGGAGCGACCGAACTGAGCGCTGGCACCGAGAACCGTGCGGCGCGCACGTTGTCGATGCCGATCACGGCGACGTCCTCCGGCACGCGCAGGCCCGCTTCATGGAGACCGGCCAGCACGCCCAGCGCCACGGAGTCGTTCGAGCAGACGACGCCGTCGAAGCGCACGCCTTCGTCGGTGAGCCTGCGCAGCGCACGCAGACCCTCATCGGCCGTGAACGAGTCGACGGGCCCCACGAGCGAGGGGTCCTCTGCCAATGAGAGCCTGGTCACCGCTGCCCGATATCCGGCATAACGCTGGTCGGCGGCATCCGATGGTCTGGCATCCCGCGGCCCGATGAAGGCGACCGCGCGGCAGCCGACGGAGGCGAGGTGCGAGGCGGCCTTCTCGGCCGCGGCACGGTTGTCGATCGAGATGTGCGTGAACGGACTGACCTGGATGTGCTCGCCGAGCAGCACGAGCGGTCCGGGCGACGTGCGACGGGTCAGATCGCTGACGGTGAGGGAACGGGGGATGTGGATGAGCCCATCGACCTGAGGGAGCCCGACGCCGTTCGCCAGATCGATCTCGCGCGTGTGGTCGCCCTCGGTCTGCTGGATCAGGATCGACAGGCCGCGCGCCTCCGCGCCGCGGACGAGGCGTGCGGTGAGCTCGGCGAAGTACGGCTCCTCGAGATTCGGCACTCCGAGCGCGACCACCCCCGTGCGCTCGCGCCGCAGCTGGGGGTGGTTGCGACTGGCGCTCGCAGCACTGTCCGTCACGGTGGAGCTCCTCACTGAGGTTCGGCGGACACCGCTCGACGCAGGACCGGATCGATCGGATCTAGAAGTCACGGTATCGCGCGCCATGTCACTCCTGCACTCGCAGCGCCACGACCCGGGCGTCGGCTGCGCCGTTGGTCGATCCGATCACGAGCCGCACGGCACGGATGGGCCCGAGATCGGCCGGCAGCGCATGGATGCGCTGCCGCCAGCGGTTGTCGGTCTCGCGGGCGACGGTCTCCCAGTCGGCTGAGCCGTCTGCGCCGCGCAGCACCTCCACACGGTAGTCCTTGACCAGCTCGGGCATCACGAGGTGCGGGGTGCGGTGGTGGTGAAGGGTGTTGAGCTCGACGTCGACATCGTCATCGAAGACCACTCGGATCTCGCGCGCGGTCACCGCCTGATCCCAGTCCAGACGCAACCACTCGTCGCGCCCGGCCTCGATGGGCGCGGACGCCCACATGTTCGGCCCGCCGAAGGGGCGGTTGCCGCCCGACACGGCGCGCTGAGGCGCGAGGGCCTCGCTCTCGGGCAGCGCCTTGAACACCACCGACTTGCCCCGCATGGGCTTGCTCGGCCACTGCACGAGCAGTTCCTCCGTGCTGACCTCGACGTTCTGGTCGTCGGAGTCGATGCCGTGCACGAGCGTCAGCACGCCGGGAGTCAGAGCCGTGGTGCGCACGGTCACGTCGCTGTTCGCGCGGAGCACGACGATGGCGTTCTGCGGCGACTCGGGGGTCCACGGCAGCTCCGCGGTGACCCAGCGCGGGCCTCCGGCCGGGATCTGCACCGTCGTCGCCGTCTCACGGGTCTCGGGCACCACGTTCTGCAGTCTGCCCGTCGACCAGGCCTCGACCGTGAGCGTCGTGTCGCGGTCAGCGGCGACGAGCAGTTCGACGCCCTCGAGCCGCGGATGCACCGGAACCACGATGCCGATGTCGTGCGTCAGGCGGTGCGATGCCGCATCCGGCGCGTCGGGCGCGCCGATATGCGCCGTCATGCTCGACGCGCTCACCCGCGCCGAGCGTGCGAGGTCGTGCGGGTCGGCGTTGGCGACACCGATCACCGGAGCATCCCATCGCAGCAGCAGCTGGCGCAGCTCCTCGCGATGCTCGGCATGCAGGCCGCGTGCGGTGGTGTCGTGATCGATGACGAGGGATGCCGCCGTGCCGGCCGCCTGCCCCATCGCGGCGCAGGTGGCCATGACCCGCGCCGCGCCGAACGCGATGTGGGTCGCCGACATGTCGCGACCGGCCATGAGGAGGTTGTCGACATTGGCCGAATACAGCGATCGGAACGGGATCTCGAAGACGCCGTTGGAGAAGCGCTGCAGGGCGCCCGCACCGGTCGAGTACATCCCCTCGGCCGGATGCAGGTCGATCGACCATCCGCCGAATGCCACGCCGTCGTCGAACTCGGTCTGCTCGATGATGTCGCCCTGGTGCAGGATGTAGTCCCCGACCAGCCGCCGGTACTCCCGCTTGCCCGGCACATTGCCGATCCATTCGAGATCGAGAGTGTCGGCATCGAACTCGCCGGAGTTCTTGATGTAGTCCCAGATGCCGAGGATGACGGAGCGCAGCTCGTCCCTGATGCGCTCGTTGTCGTCGACGATGTCGAGCTCTCCGCCCCACTCGATCCACCAGTAGTGCGCCCCGCTGTCGCCGCTGCGGATGATGCGGGATGCCGGGATCGGCGTGTCACGGATGTCCTTCGTCGACTCAGGGGCGACGAAGCGCACCGGACGCCCGAGGTCCTTCGTGTAGAACAGGAGCGTGGACCCCAGGAACTCGCGGACGGGTTCTTCGGGTGCCCAGTCCTCGCCGAACTCCGCGCGCCCCTCCTTGCCGAGCCGGACGAGCGCGCCGGCCAGATGGCCGACGAGCCCGTCCCCCGTGCAGTCGAGGAACACCGGCGCGGTGAACGTCGTGAGGATCTCCGAGCCCATCGTCCAGCCGACCACGGCATCGATGTGGCGCGCATCGTCCGGACCGCTCGCGACGACCTCTCTGACGTCGGTGTTCAGGAACAGGGTGATGTTCTCCTCGCGCCGCACGGCGTCGAGCACGACGTCGTCCCAGTGCACAGGGTTGCCCTCGGGATTACGGTACTGGTTCTCGACGTAGAGCTCTCCGATGACACCGGTCTCGCGAGCCCACCGCTGATTGCCGTGCGCGGTCGCACCGCACACCCACACCCGCACCTCTGACGACGAGTTGCCGCCGAGGACGGGTCGATTGTTGATCAGCGCGACGCGCTTTCCGAGCCTGGCGGCGGACACTGCCGCGCTGACTCCTGCCAGGCCTCCTCCGACAACGACGATGTCGGTCTCGACGGTCTGCGTACGCATTGCTCTGGTTTCCTCTCTGATGCGGATGGTGAATCTGATGCGGATGGTGAATCTGGTGCGGTGGTGATGATGCGGGCGGCGCACCCCGCCTATTCGGCGGCGATCGCCTCGATCTCGAAGACGCGCGCCACGTCGGTCTCCGATGCGGAGGGATCGCTGATCAGCACCCGGACGCCGTCGGCCACGAGGCCCCCGGCATCCGCTCTGACCAGTCGTTCGGTATTGCCCTCGTAGGAACCGATTTCGACCCACCCGTCGGCGGTGCTCACCTCGACGGTGAAGCCGCGCAGCACCGACTGGGTGCCGGTGTCCTTGCTGTAGCCGCTGCGTACGCGCACCTCGGAGAGCGCCGCCGCGTCGTGCCAGCTGATCTCGATGCTCGGAGCGGGGTCATCGGCGGCGGAGATCCAGCGGCTCGCGTCGCCGCAGATGCCGTCGACGGCGAGCTCGCCACCGGTGTCGTCCCGCAGCGATGAGGATGCCGTCACCTCTGCGCCGATGGCGACGTTGGTGCCGCCGAGTTCTCCGCGCAGCGCCGTCACGATGTCGCCGAGCGGTGCGCCGTTCGGCTTCGGACCCGAGCGCGGCACCTCCCCGTAGGAGAGCACGCCCGGATTCGCTCGCGGAGCGCTGATGTAGACGATGTCGGTGCCGTTCCTGGTCGTGTCGGCGCGGAGCCGCTGCTCGCCGACCCGCTGCTCGCCGATCGCCGTGTACGTCCAGTCCCCTGCGCCGGGCCGCTTCTCGATCGACACGACCTGGCTGCGCAGCTCACCGCACACCTGCGCGGTGACGACCGCGTAGACGCGGGTCCGCGCGCTCGAGTACGTCACGTCGACGCCGGCGGTCGTGGCCACGTCGTCTCCGAGCTCTGAGGTGTCGATGAGCGGCTCCGAACTCCAGCCGCCGCCCGCCCAGCTCGCGTAGTGCACGTCGTACGACGTCGCATCCTTCTCGACGAAGCGGTAGACGATGCCGGACAGGCGCTTGCCGTCGAGGGCGAGCTTCGCGGTCTGCAGCGCCGGCGTGTAGCTGCCGATGCTCTCGTCCTCGCCGAAGTCGCGCCAGATCACCGAGCCGCCCGAGTCCGGTGCGACCGGGCCTGCGATCGCCGCGCCGGTGACATCGCTCAGCGTGCCGCCGCGCGGGTCGTAGACGGCATAGGACCCCAGGTGCCGTGCAGGGTCAGCGGGGAACGGGCCCCACTCCCAGAGCACGTGGACGCGCCCGTCCTTGTCGACCTCGAGGTCATCGGGGTAGAACGCGTAGCCCTTGGCCGCGGCGATCGTCGTCTCGCGCTCCCAGCTGCCCGCGTCGAGGTCGTAGTGGTAGAGCACGCCTTCACGGGCGCCGTCGGCGTCGGTGCCGGTGCGCACCAGCACCCATGCATCGCCGTCCGGGCCGCGGGCGGTGACCGGGTAGGTGATGTCGACGTCGAGGTCGGGCATCTCGGCGGTGCTGTCGACGAGCGAGGCGACGTCGCCGGCGACGGTGGATCTGAAGTAGTTCCACTGCTCGTTGTGCATCGAGACGAAGGCGTGGATGGTGCCGTCGCCGTCGACGACGATCGAGGGCTGGTTGTGGCCGTTGTCGTCGACGAAGTCGGCGCACGGTCCGCCGACGGAGGTGCGCAGGCATCCCTCCACCCATGCCCCGGAGGCATCCCGAGCCGCGAGGTGGACCTCGTGCCGCGCCGAGTCGGCCGCTGGTGCGTTGAAGGCGAAGTAGGTGGTGTCGCCGACGACGTCGATCGGTCGCCACCAACCCGCGGTGTTCGAGGTGTCGACTGGGAACGGCACCTCCTCGACGGTGGTCGACGGTGCACCCGTGGTCGACGGTGCACCGGTGGTCGACGGTGCACCCGTGGTCGACGGTGCACCCGTGATGGAGGGCGCGGCGGCCGTGCCGACCGCGGCGGATGCCGCGGTCGGGGCGAGCACGGTCGCGAGGACCGCGATCGCGACGGCGGCCGCGCGAAGACGAGGCGCGGATGTCCGAGTCATGATCTGCTTCCGACTATCCGATGAGCTTCTGCGCAGCCTCGCCCGCGGCCTTCATCGCATCCGCCGGAGTCGACGACCCGATGAGCACCGCCTGCACCTTCTCGGCGACCTCGGTCTCGATCTGCGAGTACGCGGTGAAGTTCCAGAACGGGTTCGTCGTCGCCGTGGCAGTGATGCGCTCGCTGAAGAGAGTGCCGAACGTGTCGGAGGTCACCTCCTTCGACTCGAGTGCCGCGGTGGTGGACGGCGGCAGGCCCCGGCTGGCGTAGTCGGCCAGCACGACGTCGAGATCGGATGTCGCGTACTGCGCGAAGTCACCCGCCGTCGGCGCACCTGTGCCGTTCACGACGGCGATCGCGCCGCCCCAGACGAGTGCGCGCGGGTCGTCGCCCTTCTTCAGGACCGGGCGCGAGACCGGGTTCATCTTGCTGCCGAGATCAGCATCCGGCGACTCGCCGGTGACCGCGTTGCGGCCGACGGGGGCGTCGTCGTAGATCGCCGCCCGTCCCTGCGCGAACAGCGAGCGCGCATCGAAGCGGTCGACATCGGCGGCGATGAGTCCCTGGTCGTAAAGGCTCTTGTACCAGGTGACCGCCTCGATGCTGGCGTCATCGCCGATCGTGACGGTGTCGCCGTCGACGAGAGGACTGCCGAAGGTCTGCATCCAGATGAGGATGTCCTTCAGCTGCGCGGCCTTGGTCGACGCGGCATAGGGGATGAGTCCTCCGCCGAGCCCCTTCAGATCCTTCAGCGTCTTCTCGAACTCATCGATCGAGGTGGGGAACGCATCGGGTGCGACCCCGACCTTCTCCAGCTGCTCCGAGTTCGTGATGAGGCCGATCGCGCCGATCGTCCATGGCAGGGCGTACTGGATGCCGTCGAACTGCGCTGCCGCGAGCGCGGCGTCCGTGTAGCCGCGCCCCTTGGTCAGGCTCGAGACGTCCTGCAGCTTGCCCATCGCGGCGAGCGAGCCGAGCCACGCGACATCGACGTGCGCAGCACCGGTGAACTGACCCCCCTTGATCTGCAGGGTGAGCTGGTTGATGTACTCGTTGTAGGGGAAGGAGACGGCGTTAACGGTCACGTCGTCCTTCTTCTCGTACCCGGCGATGATCGCCTCGAGCGCGGGGGCGGCCGCTTCTTCGGTGAGCGACCACGAGGCGAACGTGAAGTTGGTGGGGGCGGCGCCGTTCAGGCCGGCCGGGCCGCTGGCGGCTGTGCCGCCGGCAGGACCGGACGGGGCGCAGCCGGCGAGCACTGCTGTCGCGGCGCCGATGCCGAACAGCTGGAGTGCGCTCCGTCTGGTGAACGCGGTGTCCCGCAGGGTGGATGCCGACATGGGTGTTCTCCTTTTCGATGCTGAACAGTGAGATTGAGCGGATGCTCAGCCCTTGACCGCGCCGGCGGTCATGCCGCTGACGAGGAAGCGCTGGAGCAGGATGAAGGCGATGCATACCGGCAGCGAGACGACGAGCGACGCCGCCATGAGCTCCGGCCACGCGGTGGCCGCTTCGCCGACGTAGGTGTTGACGAGACCGGGCGGCAGGGTCTGCTTCTCCGGGCCGGCGAGGGTGAGCGCGAAGATGAAGTCGTTCCAGCCCCGCACGAAGGCAAACAGTCCCGCCGCGACGAGTCCGGGGGCCGAGAGCGGCAGCACGATCGAGTGGATGATGCGCAGCCGGGATGCGCCATCCATGCGGGCCGCCTCGATGAGCTCGTTCGGGATGGTGTCGAAGAAGCCCTTGAGCATCCACACGCACAGCGGGAGCGTGAACGTCGTGAACGAGAGCACGAGCGCGGTGTACGTGTTGAGCAGGTTGTAGGCGCTGAACACCGTGTACAGCGTCACGAGCAGCAGCGCCTGGGGGAACATCTGCGAGGCGAGGACGAAGTACATCAGCGCGCGACGGCCGGTGTAGCGGAACTTCGAGAACGAGTAGCCCATGTACGCCGAGACGAGCACGGAGAGCACCGCGGTGATCACGGACACGATGACGCTGTTCTGCATGTAGGTGAACAGCTGCGAGTTCGTGAACAGCGAGGTGTACGCGTCGAAGGTGATCTCGGTCGGGAACAGCTTGGGCGGGTACGAGAAGACCTGCGTCTTGGGCGTCAGCGAGGTGACGAGCAGCCAGTACACCGGCAGGATGCCGAAGCCGCCGAAGACGACCACGGCGACCCAGGAGGCGATGCGGACGCCTGGACGCTCGGAACGGAGCGCCGATGGACGACGGGGCTTGCGGGGCTTGACCGGCGAGGCGGCGCCGAGATCGGCGGCATCCGGGGTCGAGGGCTTCTCGGCGAGTTGCGTGATGGTCACTGCTCCTCTCCCTTCTCGGAGAAACGGATGTAGACGACGACGACACCCATGAGCAGCACCATCCAGAGCAGGCCGAGTGCACCCGCGTGGCCGAGGTCGAAGCCGTGGAACGCCGTCTCGTAGACGGAAGTGGCAAAGGTCTGCGTGCTGCCTGCGGGCCCGCCGCCGGTGAGCACGTAGATGATGTCGAAGTGCTGGAAGTTCCAGATGAACTCCAGCAGAAGCACGAGGCCGATGATGCCCTTCAGCTGCGGCACGGTGATCGAGAAGAAGCGGCGGATCGTCCCGGCGCCGTCCATCTCGGCTGCTTCATGCAGTTCTCGGGGAACCGTCTGCAGGCCGGCGAGGAGCATGACCATCATCCACGGGAACGACTGCCAGGTCTTGGCGACGATGACGGCGAACATGGCCGAGCCGGGCTTGGCGAGCCAGGCCTGCGGGTCGATGCCGAACGGCTCGAGGATGGCGTTCATGACACCGTAGTTGGCGTTGAAGATCCACATCCACAGGAATGAGACGACGACGCCGGGGACGAGCCAGGGGATGAGCATGAGTCCGCGCATCACCTTGGCGCCGCGGATGCGGGTGTTCAGCGCCAGCGCGAGCCCGAAGCCGATCACGAACGGAGCGAGCGTGGTGCCGAGGGTGAACACCAGCGTCTGCTGCAGAAGCTGCAGGAAGTCGCCCTGCAGGATGTCGATGATGTTCTGCAGTCCGACGAACTCGCGTCCCGGCTGCACGAGGCTCTGCGTGAAGAAGGCCGTCACGAGCGCCGTGATGAGCGGATACGCGACGACGGCTGCCATCAGGACGAGTCCCGGCAGCACGAGGAGGACGGCGAAACCGCTGTCCGATAACCGTCGAGGCTTGTTCGAAGTTGTTTGAATTGGTGAAGTCGTCATGTTCACATCCGTGTGAGGCGATCCTCGTCCGTGAGGGCGATTCAACCTGAATGGAGGCGTCTTTGCGCCCGTTCTCTGCATTCAGCTTGAAGGGTGCGGGTATCGCCCGTCAATTCAGAACAGTAACGGTCCCATAACGCCACGAGTGAACATGCGTTTTTCTGTTTGCGAATGGTGGATCGGCGGTACGCAACGCAACGCGGCGCGAGCTGTCAGGATCGACAGCTCGCGCCGCGGCGTGACCCGGCTTCCGGGATCAGCTGTGCTGCTCGCGCAGCTCCCTGCGCGTCTGAGGATGCTCGGCACCGTCCTCGGGTGCGTCCGGCGCCGGGTCGTCGCCCCCGGCATCCGCGTCGCCGGCATCCGGTCCGGCCTTGCGCGCCTGGCGACGCTCGCGCGCCCCCTCGACGAGGTTGTACAGCGTCGGCAGCACGATCAGCGTCATCACGGTCGACGACACCAGGCCGCCGATCACGACGATCGCGAGCGGCTGCGAGATGAAGCCGCCGTGGCCGGTGATGCCCAGCGCCATCGGGGTGAGCGCGAAGATCGTCGCAAGCGCGGTCATCAGGATCGGCCGCAGTCGCTTCTCCCCACCGGCCCTCACCGCCTCCGCGGTCGGCAGGCCCTTCGCCCGGTACTGGTTCACGAGGTCGACGAGCACGATCGCGTTCGTCACCACGATTCCGATCAGCATCAGCACGCCGATGAGGGATGCCACACCGAGCGGCACGCCCGTGGCGATCTGCAGCAGGATCGCACCGGTGGCCGCGAACGGCACCGAGACCAGCAGCAGCAGCGGCTGGCGCAACGACTTGAACGTCGCCACCATCACGACGTAGACGATGAGGATCGCCGCGAGCATCGCGAGGCCGAGCTGCGAGAACGAGTCGGCCTGCTGCGAGGCGACACCGCCGACCTCTGCGGATGCGCCGTCGGGCAGTTCGACGGCGTCGAGCGCGGCCGTGACGGATGCGGTGGCCGTCGCCAGGTTGTCCGACGAGGGCGGCACCGTGATCGTGGCCGTCCGGCGCCCCTGCTGAGTGGTGATCGAGGTCGGCCCCTCGGCCTCCTCGACCGTGGCGACATCGTCGAGCCGGATCACACCGAGCGGCGTCGGAATCGTCAACGCGCGCAGCTCGTCGATCGTCGCGGGCGGATCCGCGGCCGCGATGTACACCGTGATGGCGGTGTCATCGAGCTCCACCGAGCCCGCCTGCTGCGGACGCATCGTGTTCGAGACGAGCGAACCGACCGCGACCTCCGACAGGCCGCGCTGCGCGGCGGCGTCGCGGTCGACGACCACGGCGATGTACGGCAGCGATGCGGCGAGGTTGTCGGTCACCTGACCGATGCCATCGCGGCCGTCGAGCTCGTCCATCACCGCCGTTGTCGCCTCGGCGAGCGCATCGCCGTTCGGTGCGGTGATGTTCACCTCGATGTCGCTGGAGCCGAAGCCGGCCGCCGCGTTGACGCTGATCTCGCCGACGTCCTCCAGCCCGTCGACGGCATCCAGCACGTCGGCGCGCAACTGCTCCTGGTCCACCCCGGAGGCCGTCATGATCGAGTAGGTCACGCCGGCACCGCCGGAGAACGCGTCTCTCAGCGACGAACCGCTCGACCCGATCGACACCTGCACGTTCTCGATGCCGTCGACGCCCTCCAGGGCGTCCTCGACGACGGCCGCAGCCTCGTCCTTCGACTCCAGGCTCGCGGTCGGGCCGAGGTCCTGTGTGACGGTCATCGTGTTCTGACCGGTGTCGCTGAGGAAGTTGACCTTCATCAGCGGCGCGGCCGCCAGCGTTCCGCCGAGCACGACGACGGCGATGATCACAGTGAGACCCGAGTGCTTGAGCGTCCAGTTGAGAATCGGACGGTACCCGCGCTGCAGCGCGGTGGGCGGCGCATCCTCGTGCTCTGGATCGATGACGTTCCCGTCCTCGTCCTTGAGCTCCTTGCCGGGCCTCAGGAACCAGTAGGCCAGCACCGGAACGATCGTGAGCGACACGAGGAGCGATGCGACCATCGCGATCGTCACGGTCATGGCGAACGGCCGGAAGAGCTCGCCGACCATGTCGCCGACGAACACGATCGGCAGGAACACCGCGACGGTCGTGATCGTCGAAGCGGTGACCGCGGCGGCCACCTCCTTCACGGCGAGGCGGATCGCATCGCCCTTGTCGGCGTTGCCGACGTAATGCCTCTTGATGTTCTCGATGACGACGATCGAGTCATCCACCACGCGGCCGATCGCGATCGTCAGCGCGCCGAGGGTCAGGATGTTCAGCGAGTACCCGAACGCCTGCAGGCCGATGAACGTGATCAGCACGCTGGTCGGGATCGAGATCGCGGTGACCAGCGTCGATCGGATCGACAGCAGGAACACCAGGATGACGATGACGGCGAACACGAGGCCGAGCAGGCCCTCGGTGGCGAGCGTGTCGATCGACTGCACGATGAACGGCGCCTGGTCGAAGACGACCGTGAACTCCGCATCCGGGAACGTCGACCTCAGCTCATCGAGCGCCGCGACCACGCCGTTGGAGACGTCGACGGTGTTCGCGGCCGGCAGCTTGGTGATCGAGATCGACAGCGCGTCCTCGCCGTTCACGCGAGAGATCGACGAGACCGGCTCGGTCTCGAGCGCCACCGAGGCGACATCGGCGATCGTGGCATCCGTACCGACGAGCGGGAGGGCGGCGATCTCGTCGACCGACGTGATCTTCGCGCCGGTCTGAACGGTGAGCGTCTCGCCGTCCTCGGTGATGTCGCCGCCGGGGAAGAGGGTGCCGTTCTGCTGCAGCGCATCACTGATCGCCTGGCTGGTGACGCCGGCTGCGGCGAGCTTCGCCTGATCGGGCGTGATCGTGATCTGCTGTCCGAGTCCGCCGACGATCTCGGCGGCGTTGACGCCGTCGACGTCCTCGAGGGCGGGGATCGCGACGTTCTCCAGCTCGGACTGCGCGTTCTCGGCATCATCGAAGCCCGTGACGGCGACCTGGATGACGGGGAAGTCGTCGATCGACACCGACAGCACCTGCGGCTCGACATCCTCCGGCAGCTGGGACGAGATGCGGTTGATCGCCTGCTGCATCTTCTGCTCGGCGGTCGCGAGGTTCTCGCCGTAGGTGAAGGTCGCCTGGATGATCGAGGCGTTCGTCGTGCTCGTCGCCGTCGTCGACTCGAGCCCGGGAACGCCCTGGATCGCCGTCTCGATCGGTGTCGACACGTCGTTCTCGACGACCTCGGGCGAGGCGCCGGGGTACGTCGTCATGACCACGAGCGCCGGCAGCTCGAGAGACGGGATCAGCTCCTGCTTGAGGTTGGTCAGCGCGAGCCCGCCGAAGACGGCCGCGACGATCGTGATGAGGGCGATCAGCGCGCGGTTGCGCAGGCTGAAGACGGCGAGGTTCGACAAGGCTACTTCTCTCTCGTGGTGAGTCTGTCGTCGCCGAGGATCCCGGCGAGTGCTGTTTCGATGATGCGGCGAGGCAGCGGGGCGTCGTTGATCTGCGAGTGCCAGATTACGCCGTCGATGAAGACGGCGGCCGCCGTCGCCCGCTCCTCGCCGTGCGCGGGCTCGAGGACGGCGATGACGCGACGCGACAGCGAACGGGCGAGCTCTCGGAGCTTCGGGTCGTGCACTGCGGCGGTGACGACCGCCCTGTCGGCTTTCAGGCCGACGGCATCCGCCGTCAGCTCGGCGAGATGGCCGGCGATCACAGGTGCTGTCGCCCCCTGGGACTCGATGACGTCGCGCAGGACCTGTATCTGCTCCCCGACGTGGGCGACGAGCAGCTCCAGGGCTGCTTCGCGCAGGTCGTCGAGCGTGTCGAAGTACTGCGTCGTCGCACCGAGCGGAACGCCTGCGCGCGCGGCGACCATCCGATGCGTGATGGCGTCGACGCCGACCTCGACGATCGACTCGGCGGCCGCGAGCACGATGGCGTTGCGTCGGGCTTCCGGGTCGCGTCTGCGGCGTGCGGGCTCAGGCATGATCCTCCCGGACATGTGTACATGTACTTTTGTACAGAAACGTGGCTGGGCGAACACTGAGTGCGGCCGCGACTACAGCAGGTTCCCGACGCCGAGCCCGGCGAGAGCGGCGAGCGCCGAGGCGGCGAACGTCCCGATGACGTGCAGCACGGATGCCGGACGCTCACCGTCCTTCCACAGCGCGAGGGCATCGAGCATCGCCGTACTGAAGGTCGTGTACCCGCCGAGCAGCCCGGCGCCGACGACGAACGCCGCGTCCGGGAGTGATGCGGTGACCATGCCCAGCGCGAACGAGCCGGTGACGTTGACGACGACGATGCCCCACGGGAAGCGCCCCCTGGCCAGTGTCGTGATCCCGAGGTCGACGACGTAGCGGAGACCGGCACCGACGCCGCCGGCGATGGATGCGAGGAGGAAGACGAACGGCGTCATTCGAGGCGCCTCCGCCTCGCAGCCGGCCGACCGAGCCGGGTGCCGCACACGGCGGCGGCGATCCCCAGCCCCAGGGTCAGCACGACGTACAGTGCCGCGAGGACCGGCGCCTCAGCCCACAGCTCGGTGGAGCCGACCGCGAACGCGCTGTAGGTCGTGAACCCGCCCAGGACCCCCGTGCCGAGGAAGACGCGGATGTCGCCCCCTCGATCCCTGACCCTGTCGAGGGGAAGTCGCGCCGCCAGAGCGCCGATGAGCAGAGCCCCTGCGACGTTGGCGAAGAGTGTGGCGAGCGGAAGGCCTCCTGCGTCCGGCACCAGGAGGCCGATGCCGAGCCGTGCCGCCGTACCCAGCATCCCGCCGAGAACGACGAGGAGGAGCCGGCGGAGGGTCACGCGGCAACTCTAGTCCCGGCATCCGCGCCGGCCCCTGCATCCGCGCCGGCCCCTGCATCCGCGCCGGCCCCTGCATCCGCGCCCCGATCCGGAGGAGATCTCACGAACCGGAGGACGGATACCGGGTATCGCGTCCTCCGTTTCGTGAGATCTCCTCCCCCGCCGCGCGGCGAACCGAGTGCTCACCAGTCGGATGCCGATGCTCAGAGGTTCGCGTCGGCGTAGACGCGCAGCGCATCGCGGACGAACTCCGCACCGCGCGTGCTGCCATCGGCCGTCGCATAGTTCGCGCCGAACCGCGGATCGGCGACGTACATCTCGCCGAGCCCCACTACATACGCCTTGACGTCGCCGCCCGACGCGGCCGGGGTTCCCGGCACGCTCGTCAGCCACGCCACATGGCTCTGCGCCAGGGCCTGCGCCTCGTCGGAATCCGCCGCGATGCCGCGCTCGGCCGCCGCGATCCACGCGCGGCTGAGATCTGACACGCGCTGCTGCCAGGCAGCGCGCTCGGCATCCGTCTGCCCCCGCCACCAGCGGTCGCTCTCGGCGTACGCGCTCTTGCCCCAGCGCTCCTCGACCTCGTCCTTGTACCTGGTGTGATCGAACCCGTCGAACATGTTCTCTGCCATGAGTGCTTCTCCTTCTTCCATTGCGTTGATGGTCGCCTCGACCGAGGCGGCCTGCCGTGCCAGCCTGTCCTGCTCCTCGCGCAGGTACGCGAGATGCGTGCGAAGAGCGGATGCTTCGCCCTCGCCGTCACGGGACAGCACCTCGCCGATCTGCGGCAGGCCGAGCCCGAGCTCCCGCAGCAGCAGGATGCGCTGCAGACGCACGAGCGCCGCCTGGTCGTAGTGCCGATAGCCGTTGTGCGCGATGCGCGACGGGGCGAGCAGTCCGATGTCGTCATAGTGACGCAGCGTCCTGCTGGTGGTCCCGGCCAGCCTTGCGATCTCCTGGATCGACCAGTCCTGTGCGCTCACGGCATCCTCCTTCTGCGTCGGTCTTCGGTGCCGACATGCCCACTGTAAAAGTTGACGCAACGTCAATGTCAAGCATCCCTCTTGACAAACACGCGATATATCGTGTTATTGTCTTCCAACGCGATATATCGCGATCAACCATCGAGGAGATTCCCCATGACCGAGAAGTGGCTCATCGCCCCGGGCGAGGAACGCGTCATCGACATCGCCCACGCCAGCCGACTCAAGATCGGCCTGGTCGGCGGCCAGGTCGACGTCATCGCCCACGACGAACCCGGCATCCGCATCGAAGTGAGCGGTGTGACGGTGAAAGACCTCCGCATCGAATCCGACGGGACGCAGATCGAGATCGACCACCCGCAGCTGGGGTGGGACAACTTCCTCCAGGTGTTCCGCAACTTCGGCTCCGGCGGGCCGCGCGCCGAGGTGAGCGTCGCCGTCCCCCGCAGCATCGCCCTGAACCTCGGTGTCGTGAGCGCCGGCGCGCTGGTCTCGGGCCTCTCCAACGACGCGCGACTGAACACCGTGTCCGGCGACGTCATCGTCGACACGCACACCGGTGACCTGACGCTGAACTCGGTGTCGGGCGACGTGCAGGTGCGCGGCCTCACCGGCGCCGCCAACGCGAACAGCGTCTCCGGCGATGTCGCGCTGACCGGCTCCGTGCGCAAGGCGACCGTCGACACCGTCTCCGGCTCGATCTGGGTCGATGCGACAGGCGCCGTGAACACCATCAACCTCAACACCGTCTCCGGCAACAGCACGATCCGCCTCGAAGAGACCCTCCCGGCCAACTACGTCATGCGCTCGATGAGCGGCGGCGTTCTGATCGACGGCGTCGACCGCGCGGGCTCGCGCCCCACCAACTACACCGGGTCGAGCGGCGAGCTCGCAGGATCGTTCGTCGACATCCGCAGCAACTCCGTCTCCGGCGACACGACGGTCGTGCGGCGACCTCTGACGACCGTGGCCGACGACGAGGAGTGGGACTCATGACCCCCGCCGTCTTCTCGCACGGCGACCTGCGCCTGTACCTGCTGTCGCTGCTCGCCGAGTCGCCGCAGCACGGCTACGGCATCATCCAGGCGCTCACCGACCGCACCGGCGGCACCTACACCCCGAGCGCCGGCACCATCTACCCTCGGCTGGCGAAGCTCGAAGAAGAGGGCCTGGTCACCAAGACCATCGACGGACGCACGACGATCTACGCGATCACCGATGCAGGGCGCGCTGAGCTCGCAGCGCGCGAGGGCGACCTCGCGGGCATCGAATCGGGTCTCGCCGATTCGGTGCGGCTCATCGCCAACGAGGTGCGCCAGAGCGTGCAGGATGCGATGAAGAGCCTCCGTGCCGACCTCGCCTCTGCCGCGAACGACGAGCGGACCGCGGCGAGCGCCCGCCCCTCGACGACGACGACGACGAGTCCCGAGCGGGTCACCAGCCGTGAGCAGGTGCATCGCGCCGATGCATCCATCAACGCGTTCCGCGCCCGCGTGCGCACCGATCTGCGCACGTACGTCGCTCGCGGAGGCGTGCTCGCCGAGCAGGTCGTGACGGAGCTCGAGGATGCTCTGGATGCCGCAGCGCACGCCGTCACCCGCGCGCTGGGATCCCTGGAGCGCTGACCCCGCCCCTGGTCGTCGTCACTGTCGCCGCCGGGAGCGGCCGCGGCATGAATAATGGGTGCCATGAGCGCATCGCACGCACGGCATGTCATCGTCGGAGCGGGACCGATCGGCAGCGCCCTGGCACGGCGTCTCGCGGCGCAGGGGGAATCGGTGCGGGTGCTGACCCGCTCCGGTCGCGGCATCGGCGAACCAGGAGTCGAGGGACTGTCGGTGGATGCCTCTGATCCGGATGCGCTCACGGCATCCGCCACCGGTGCGGACGTGATCTACAACTGCGCGAACCCGCCGACATACCAGCTCTGGGAGCGCGACTGGCCACCGCTCGCCGCATCGATCCTCACCGCCGCGGAACGCACCGGGGCCGTCCTGGTGACCGCCGGCAATCTCTACGGGTACGGCCCGGTGAGCGGTCCCATGACGAACTCGACTCCGTTGAATCCCTCCGATCACAAGGGGGCGCTCCGGGCGCGGATGTGGCAGGACGCACTCGACGCGCACCGCGCCGGCCGGGTGCGGATGACCGAAGCCCGGGCCTCGGACTACATCGGTCCGACACTGCCGATCAGCAACGGTCTGCTGGCCCGGTACGCCGACGCCACGCTCGCCGGGAAGACGGCAGCGGTGTTCGCCGATCCCGACCAGCCGCACACCTGGACGGCGATCGACGACGTCGCCGCGACCCTTGCCGCCCTCGGCCGGGATGAAGCCGCGTGGGGGTCGGCGTGGATCGTGCCGTCGAATCCTGCGCAGAGCGTCCGACGGGCGCTCCAGGATCTTCACGCGACTCGCGGTCTCGCAGAGCCGCGCCTGCGGCAGGTGCCCCGCTGGGTGCTGCGCACCGGCGGCCTGGTCATCCCCGTGCTCAAAGAGGTCACCGGGGTGCTGTATCAGTTCGATGCGCCGTTCATCGCCGACGGTGAGGAGACCGCCCAGCGGTTCGGCATCGAGCCCACGCCGTGGGACGACCTCGTCGAGCGCACCGCGGCCTCCTGGCAGGAGCGGACGCAGAGGCGCTGACCGCTGCGCCGTCCCCGGCCGGACGAGACGGACTACTCGGTCCAGATCTCCGGCTGGTCGTCGGGGACCTCTTCCTCCAGCGGCACCACGAGCACGGAACGGTGCTGCCGGTGGGCGAGGCGGGCGGCCACCGAGCCGGTGAAGAATTCACGGATCGATTCGCCGAGGCCGCGCTTGCGGGTGCCGACGACGATCAGCTGGGCATCGAGCTTGTTCGCCAGCTGCTTGATCGCGAGTGCCGGATCGCCGACCAGCTGACGCGCCGTCCACGCCAGGCCGCTGTTCTCGAGCACGGATGCCGCCGCGACCTGCACCTCATCGAACTCCGCCGTTCCGGCATCGACGTTCAGATCGATCGGAGCGGAGTGCACATAGCCATCGGGGTCCTCGTACGTCACGAATCGCGTGACGTCGACGTGAGCGACCACGAGCGGCACGGCGAGCAGCTTCGCGTAGCGCGCCGCCTCTTCGAGGACGTGAGGCGCCTGGCCGAGCTGCACGCCCACGATCACGGCCTTCTGCAGCGCGGCGTTCTGGCTCGCTTCGTCGGACGGGGAGGACGTCTGGTCAGTCATGAGAATCGTTCCCTTCACGCACCGGCGAAGGCCAGATGCCCTGGCCCTCGTGCTATCCTGAATGCTACTCTTACCGGCCGCACGCCGGTGTCGTGAATGCATCGGACACACGGTTGTCCGAGAGCTTAAATCGTAAGGGGGTCTCGCGCATGGGCCGTGGCCGTCAAAAGGCGAAACACACCAAGATCGCTCGGGAGCTCAAGGCGTACAGTCCGTCTTTGAACACCTCAGCGCTCGAGCGTGAGCTTGCTCACGCGTCAGAAGACGAGAATGCCTACGTCGACAAGTGGGCAGACGACTACGCTGACGAAGACGAAGACGAACTAGAGAAGGCCTGAGCCGGGTTCGTCCTTCGCTGACCGCGAGGCGCTGACGATCGCGTTCACCGGCTCCCGGTGGACGCGACGCAGATCATCGGCGCGCCCTGGACTCTGCGAGGATGATCCTCATGCCCCGCGTCGTCGCCCTCTTCCGTCATCCGATCAAGAGCTTCACTCCTGAATCGGTCGACGAGTTGACGGTGCAGTCCGACGGCCGCGTGGCCGGAGATCGCGTCCTGGCGTTCCGATTCGCGGATGCCGCGAGCCCCGAGCACCGCGATGGACTCGACCACTGGCCGAAGTCGAAGGGCCTCGCGCTGCAGGACTTCCCCTCGCTCGCACAGCTGCGCCTGTCGTACGACGATGCGGCGCTCCGGGTGCGGCTGCACCACGCCGACCGTCTCCTCGTCGACGCCGCGCTCGACGTCGACGGCCGCGCTGAGCTCGAGACCGCGGTGACCGACTTCGTCCTCGCCTCCCCCGATGCCCGCCGCCTCCAGCGTGCAGGCCGCCTTCCGCTGCACCTCGTCGGCGACGGGGTGCGGTCGCGCTTCCAGGATCGCGCGCACGGATACGTGAGCGTGCACAGCACGGCCAGCATCAGCGCGCTCGGCGACGCACTGCAGCAGCCGATCGACGACCGCCGATTCCGCTCCAACATCGTCATCGACGGCATCGACGCCGGCGGAGAACTCGACTGGATCGGCGGCATCCGCATCGGTGAGGTGGCGTTCATGGCAGACGGACCGATCGTCCGATGCCTCGCGACGCACGCGAACCCCGACACCGGCATCCGCGATGCGCCGGTGCTGAAGACGCTCACCGGCGAGATGGGCATGGCCGAGCCCACCCTCGGGCGACTGCTGCTGCTTCCCGGAGTGAGCGGCGATGTCGACGACCGCTCAGGTCAGGGCGGCGTCATCCGGATCGGCGACGAGGTCACCGTCGGCTGAACGCCTTCGCCTGCTGCGGCTCTCACCAGCGCCCGTAGCGCAGCTCCCACTCGTCTTCGATGGTGCGCCGGCGTCCGGCGATCACCCCGAACGGGATCGCCACGACCAGCACGCCGGCGATGACGACCAGCGGAACCGTCCATCCTCCGGTGCTCTCGTGCAGCACTCCCACCAGCAGGGGGAACACCGCGGCGAAGACGTACCCGGCGCTCTGCACGAAGCTGCTCAGCGCCACCGCGCTCTCCGGAGTGCGCGCACGGATGCTGATGAGCACCAGCGCCAGCGGGAACAGGAGTCCGACGAGACCGAAGACCCCTACCCACAGCCACACGGTGATCTCGTTCGCCCACAGCAGCAGACCCGTGAGACCGACGAATCCGCAGCTCACGCCGACGAAGAACAGTGCACGCGTCGCCTGGAAGCGCACGACCAGCACCGGCACGAGCAGCGATGCCGGCAGGCTCATGATCGCGAACAGCGACAGCAGCAGTCCTGCCGCGTACGCCGAGACGCCGGCGACATCCGACACGATCGACGGGAGCCACGCGAACGACACGTAGGCCATGGTCGATGACGTGCCGAAGACGATGGCGATCGACCATGCCAGCGGCAGCCTGAGCAGACGCGCGAACACTCGCGAACTCGCCGGCGCGACGACGATCGGACCGGTCGAGAGCTCAGCAGGATCCACGGTGTCCGGGAGGGAGGGCTCACGCGGCTCGACGGGTGCTGCCGGTGCTGTGCGCACCGCGTCCGTGCGCCCGCTGACGAGCATGATGATCCACGGCACCGCGCCGGCGATCGCGAACACGCCCCACAGCCCCAGCGAGATCCGCCATCCCGCCGCATCCGCCAGCGGCACCGCGACCAGCGGAGGCAGGAACGTCGAGACCGCCATCGCGGTGGTGTACAGCGTCAGCATCATGCCGATGCGATCGGGGAAGTACTTCTTCACCAACGGAGGCACGAGGATGTTCCCCATGCCCACACCGGCGAAGATCAGCGCCGAGGTCAGCAGCAGCGGGATCGCGTCGAACGAGAGCCCGCGCAGCACCAGTCCCGTGGCGATCACGATGAGCGCGATCACGGTGACGCGTTCGATGCCGAAGCGCCGCTCGAGCAGTGGCGTGCACAGCCCGAAGATCGCGAAGCACACCGGCGGGGCGGTGCCGATCAGGCCCACGATCGCGGTCGGCAGTGCGAAGTCGTCAGAGATGTAATCGAGCAGCGGCGAGAGCGAGGCGACGGCCGAGCGCAACGAGAAGGCGCACAGGACGATGCCGAGGACCGCGAGCGTGCGGCCCCGCCACAGCCCCTTCGGCCCGCTCAGGGATCGGTCGTCCGTCACGACGACTGCGAGCTCTCCACCCAGTCGAGGTACTCGTCGGTGACTGTGCCGGTGACATAGCGGCCGTCGAAGCAGCTCATGTCGAGATCGGTCACCTCTGACCCCTCGATGATCGCGGCCTTCAGATCTTCGACCTCTTGATAGACGAGATGGTCGACGCCCAGCTCTTCGGCGATCTCGGGGATCGTCCGGCCGTGTGCGATGAGCTCGTGCTTGGAGGGCATGTTGATGCCGTAGACGTGCGGATACCGCACCGGTGGTGCGGCGGAGGCGAAGGTCACCGAGAGGGCACCGGCATCCCGTGCCATCTGGATGATCTGCTTGCTCGTCGTACCGCGCACGATCGAATCGTCGATCAGTAGCACGTTCTTGCCGCGGAACTCCGTCGACATCGCGTTGAGCTTCTGCCGCACGCTCTTCTTGCGCACCGCCTGGCCGGGCATGATGAACGTGCGTCCGACGTAGCGGTTCTTGTAGAAGCCCTCGCGGTACTCGATGCCGAGCTTGCGCGCGACCTCCATCGCGGACGGCCGCGCAGAATCGGGGATCGGCATGACGACGTCGATCTTCTCGCGCGGCACGTGCTTGGCGATCGTGTCGGCCAGTCGCTCGCCCATGCGCAGCCGCGACTCGTAGACCGCGATGCCGTTCATCGTCGAGTCGGGGCGGGCGAGGTAGACGTACTCGAACGCGCACGGCGTGAGCGTCGGCGTGGACGCGCACTGCTGCGAGTGCAGCTCGCCCTTGTCGGTGATGAAGATCGCCTCACCGGGTGCGACCTCGCGGACGACCTCGTAGTCGCCGTTCTCGAGCACGAGCGATTCGCTCGCCACGATCCACTCGTCGTGCTCCTTGCCGTCGCGCCGCCCGAGGATGAGCGGGCGGATGCCGTGCGGATCGCGGAACGCGAGCAGCCCGTAGCCGGCGATCACGGCGATCACGGCGTAGGCGCCCTCGATGCGGTCGTGCGTGCGTGCGACGGCCTCGAAGATGCGCTCGGGGTCGAGATCGACGTCGGAAGTGGTGGCCTGCAGCTCTCCGGCGAGCACATTCAGCAGCAGCTCGGTGTCGCTGGACGAGTTCAGGTGGCGGCGGTCGCGCTTGGCCATATCGGCGGTGAGCTCACGCGTGTTCGTGAGGTTGCCGTTGTGGATGAGCACGATGCCGTACGGCGCGTTCACGTAGAACGGCTGCATCTCTTCTTCGCTGGATGCGGTGCCCTTGGTCGCGTAGCGCACGTGGCCGAGACCGACGGTCCCGAGCAGCGAGCGCATGTCACGGGTGCGGAAGGCCTCTCTCACCTGGCCTTCGGCCTTGGCCATGTGCATGACTCCGCTCGGCTCCGCCGTGGCGATGCCCGTGGCATCCTGACCGCGGTGCTGCAGGAGCAGCAGTGCGTCGTAGACGTCTTGATTGACCGGGCCGTCTGCGACCACTCCGACGATTCCGCACATGGGGTCTTACTTCGCTCCATCCCGGTAGGCGCCGACCAGGCGCACCGCTCCGCCATCGACGCCCTTGGCGCCCTCTTCGAATTCGCCGGCAGGACGCGCGCCCTTGCCGACGGTGGCGACCTGCCAGGCATCGATGCCCTCTGCGGCGAGCGCCGCGATCGCGGCATCCTTCTGAGCGGCGTCGATCACCGCGAGGAAGCCGATGCCGAGGTTCCAGGTGCCCTCTGTCGATTCGAGACTCGTGCCGGAGATCTCGCTGAGCACACGGAAGACGGGTGACGGCGACCAGGTCGAGCGGTCGACCTCTGCCCAGCTCCCCACCGGGAGCACGCGGGCGAGGTTGGCCGCGATGCCGCCGCCGGTCACGTGGCTGAGCGAGTGGACGGAACCGTCACCGAGCGTCTCGATCAGGCGCAGCAGCGGCAGCGTGTAGAGGCGCGTCGGCTCGAGAAGGGTCTCGCCCCACGTCGTGCCGAAGTCGGCCGCGGCATCGCCGTATCCGATGCCCGCGCCCGTGATGATGTGACGCACGAGCGAGTAGCCGTTGGAGTGCAGCCCGCTGGAAGCCAGCGCCAGCACCACGTCGCCGTCCTGGACGCGATCGGCGCCGAGCACCGCATCCGCCTCGACGATTCCGGTCGCGGCTCCGGCGACGTCGTAGTCATCCGGACCCAGGAGGCCCGGGTGCTCGGCGGTCTCGCCGCCGACGAGCGCCGTACCCGTCGCCGTGCAGGCATCGGCGATGCCGCGGACGATATCGGCGATGCGTTCGGGGACGACCTTGCCGCACGCGATGTAGTCGGTCATGAAGAGGGGCTTGGCGCCCACCACGACGATGTCGTCGACGACCATGCCGACGAGGTCCTGGCCGATCGTGTCGTGCTTGTCGATGGCCTGCGCGATGGCGACCTTCGTGCCGACGCCGTCGGTACTCGTCGCCAGCAGCGGCTTGGTGAAGCCGAGCAGCGCGCTCGCGTCGAAGAGACCGGCGAAACCGCCGACGCCGCCGAGCACTTCGGGACCGTGCGTCGCTCGAACCGACGACTTCATGAGTTCGACGGCGAGATCACCGGCAGCGGTGTCGACACCGGCTTCGGAATAGGGATTGGTGGAGGAGGCAGCCACCCGATAAGACTACTAGTCGCGCGGGCATCCGAAACTCCGCAAGACCTCCTTCGTGCACGCGATCTCCCTAGGATGGGGCCATGGCCGACAAGCCGCAGTGGTTGATTCGCGAGGACGCCGGGGTTCCCGTGCTCATCGCCCTCGCCCTGCGGCAGATGCTCGGCATCCGCGAACCCGAGGATCTGCCGTCCTTGCGCGACCTTCCGGTGCGCGCTCCGGATGCCGCGGATGCGACGCCGGCCCTCGAAGCCCAGTGGCGCGAGTACTGGGACATGACGATCGAACCGCGCGCTCACCCCTCTGAGGTACCGCTCGAGCTCATCGACGGATTCGACACCATGGTCGCGCTGCCCGCCTCGGGCGCCGAAGAGCTCCGTGCGGCGATCGCTCCGCTCGCCGCATCCGCGATGCAGCACGCGAAGGATGCACGTGGCCGCTACTTCGAGACGATGAAGACCGCGTCGGGCGGAAACGCGTACCGCGCCTACGCGAGCGCGATCGCCGAATTCGAGCGCGAGATCGGACGGCGGGCGCACTCATTCGAATTGAACGTGCAGGTGCTGCCGTTCTCGCAGCGCGGCATCTGGTGGATCGGTGCGCTGACCGTCGCCGTCACCGACGGGCTGCGCCGCGACGTCGTCGCGTTCGACGCCGCCATCCGGCCGGTGATCGGCGAGCTGGCGTAGCGCGCCCGATGCGGGTGCGGACTCCGATGCGGATGCGGGATGCTTTTCGGCGGCTTGAGCGTCTCAGAGACGACGAAACTGATCCCGCTCGAGCCCTCAGGACTCGGTGATCACCGTCTCGCGGTCGACGCGCACGACACGGTCGTGCCTGCGCGCGATGCGCTCGAGCACGATGGCGACGATGCCGCCGAGGGCGATTCCGATCGGCACCGTCCACAGCAGCGCGAACCCGAAGATCTGGCCCGGCGTGTAGACGACGTCGAGCGTCGCCGACGGTTCGTAATCGCCCACCATGGTCAGAATGCCCGCGGCCAGGATGCCGAGGACCACGCCGATCGCCATGAACACGCCGTAGCGGGGCACTCGCCGTACGGTCGCTTCGACGGTCACTCGGGAATCGGGGGCAGACATGCCCCTATTGTCCCACCATCGCCTTCGGCCCGCGTCCAGGTGCGCCCTGGCTCAGATCTGGCCGACCGCCTCGCGCTTCTCGGCCTGGAACGCGTCCTCCTGGCGCCCGAGCGCCCAGTACGCCGACAACGACAGCTGCGTCCGGTCGACGCCGCGCTCATCGGTCAGGTGCGGACGGAGCTGCTTCATCGCCCCGCGCTCGCCGTGGGCGAAGACCTGCACCCGCCCGGTCGGCCACTCGAGACCGCGCACCGCGTCGACCAGCAGATCCGTCGTGCCGGCCGCTCGATCACCGCGGTGCAGCCATCGCACGTCGATCCCGTCCGGTGCGATCAGGTCGAGCTGCTCGGACTCGTCCTGCACCTCGAGGAAGGCGATGCCCTTCGCATCCGCAAGCATCGCCTCGAGCGCCGACGCGATGGCGGGGATCGCCGATTCGTCGCCTGCCAGGAGATGCCAGTCCGCCTCGGCATCCGGAGCGTAGCCCCCGCCGATCCCGCCGAGCACCACGTGGTCGCCGGGCTGCGCGCCCGCCGCCCACGGGCCGGCGACGCCCTCATCACCATGCGTCACGAAGTCGATCCAGATCCGACCGGCCTCCAGATCGAAGCGGCGGATCGTGTACGTGCGCCGGGACGGCAGCAGGTCGATCGGCACTCGGCCGCGCAACTCCTCCATGTCGTACGGAGGCGTGAGTCCCGCCTCGGCCGGCGCGAAGAGCATCTTCGTGTACGCATCGGTGGATCCGTTGTCCTCCACCGCCGCGATCCCCGAACCGCCGGCGATGATCCGCACGAGACGCGGTGTCAGCTGGACCCGCTCGATGACCTCCAGCACGATCTGCGGGCGGGGGATCCGTTGCGGGCGCTCTTGGGCGGTCATTCCTGCTCCTTCGTTCTGCTGCACCCACTGGGCGCTGTTGTGACATCCGATCGATATCACTTAGTATTGCCTAAGTTAGGTGCACCTTATCCGGGAAGTCGCAAGATGTGAGCGGATCAGGGCATCGGACTGCCCGAGCTCGGTGGACTCCTCCCCAGCGTCGAGTGACGGAGCGAGCGCCTTCCCTACCAAGAAACAGCGCCCGCTCCCAGCCGCCGACCTCGAGCTGACACGCGCCATCGGCGCGCCTGAAAACAGCGCGGTCATGCGGCCACGCTGATTCTACTCGGCGAAGGAAACGAATCACATGGCAGTAACAGCAGCGGCTGCGGCACCCCTCGGGGCTCGCAGCGCACACAGAAGAAGGCGGTTGCTCGGTGCTGCCGCAACGGCCGCTCTCGCACTCGGCAGCGTGGTCACGCTCCCGTCGATCGCGCAGGCGGCGCAGACCCCGTCGTTCACCACCGCGGTCACCGAGGTCGCTGATGAGCGCATCGACATCGCGATCGAGGGATCCGGCTACGGCGACGTCCAGGCACTGCCGGGACAGACCGAACCCCACGCCTACTTCACCCTGATCGAGAAGGACGCAGACCTCACCGGCGTCGGCCAGGCCGACACCGCCGTCTCCGCATCCGTCGAAACCGACGGCACCATCAGCACCGTCCTCTCCGTCCCCGCCGACGAACTCGACGCCTCCACCGAGTACGAGGTCATCTCCTGGCCCTCGCGCTCCTTCCCCACCGGAGCGAACCTCTACGCCCGCACCGACATCACCATCGACTGGGCAGCACTGTTCCCCGTGGAGGAGCCGACCTGGAGCCCGCAGCTGACCGTCACCCCCGCGACCGACCTCGACCCCGAGGGCGACACCGTCAGCGTGACCGGCACCGGCTACAACCCGGCGCAGGGACTCTACGTGTTCCTCTGCGCCGATGTCGACCTGCCGGCCGACCTCTGGCAGCTCGCTCTGAGCTGCCGCAGCGGCGCAGCGCTGGTGACTCCCGCCGCCGACGGCACCTTCGAACTGGACTTCGCCGTCTCGCAGCTGAACGACGCTCCGACCGCCGTCTACACGGCCGCGAACCACACGGCGCAGGCCGACCGCACGCAGGACGCCAAGGCGCGGCTCGCGTTCGCCGAGCCGGTGGAACCGCAGCCGGAGCACCCGGTGCTGACGCTCACCGGCCCCGACGGCGAGGAGCTCACCTCGGTCACGCAGGGTGATGACGTCACCTTCTCGCTCAGCCCGGTCGAAGCGGGGACCGAGTTCGAGGTCGTCATCCACTCGGACGAGGTCGTGCTCCCCGATCTCGCCGTGGCCGGCGCTGACGGCGTCGCCTCGGCGACCTGGACCGTCGCCGATGATTTCGAGCCCGGTGAGCACACCGTGACCTTCACCTCCGGATCCGTGTCGTACAGCGCGGCCTTCCGGGTGATCGCCGCCGACGTCGAGCCCGGTGGGTCCGACGACGGCGACAGCGACGACAACGGCGCGGGAGTCGACTCCGGTTCCGGCGCAGTCACCGCAGCAGGCGACAATGCAGCCGCGAACGGGAAGCTCGCCGTGACCGGCGCCGACGGCGTGGGGATCGCCCTCTCGGCAGCCGCACTGCTGATGCTCGTGGGGGCGGGCGTTCTGGTGCTGGCCCGCCGCCGTGCGGTGACGACCGACCAGGCCTGACGCGCACCGTGATCCGCGGGTCGGATGCCTCCCCCGATGCGGGGTGCGGCATCCGACCCGCTGTCGAGAGAACGACCCAGAGAACCGTAGGAAGTGATCTCCGTGGCGCGAAAGCCGTGGTCCCGAAAGCCCCTCGCCCTCCTCATCGCGACCGCCGTCGCGATCGGCATCCCCCTCTCCCCCGCGTCGGCGGATGCAGCGACGGGGACACCATCGTTCACGACTGCCGTGAGCGTCGTCCCCAACGAGCGGATCGATATCGCGATCGACGGCGCCGGCTACGGCGACGTGCAGGCGCTGCCGGGACAGGACGGCCCGCACGCCTACTTCACCGTGATCGAGAAAGACTCGGATCTCGCAGCGGTGGAGGACACCCAGGCGGCGATCTCGGCGAGCATCGCCGCCGACGGCACGGTCAGCGCGACCCTGCCCATCGCCGCGGCCGAACTGGACGCGAGCAGCGCATACGAGGTCATCTCCTGGCCGTCGCGCTCCTTCCCCACCGCGGAGAATCTCTACGCCCGCGCCGACATCGCCATCGACTGGGGTGCCCTGTTCCCGATCGGCACCCCCGAGAAGGCCGTCGTCGCGCTCACCTCCGACGTGGCCTCCGCGTACACGGGCCAGGAGGTCGCCTTCACCGTCAGCATCACCCCCGCCATCGAGGGCACCGTCGCACTCCGGAACGGCACCGACCAGCTGGGAGACCCGGCGCAGACGTCAGGGGGCACCGCAGACCTGAAGACGACGGACCTGCCGGTCGGTGATCATCGCATCACCGCGCTGTTCACACCGGATGCGCAGGGGTATGCGGAATCGACTTCCGACCCCGTCACGATCACGGTGACCGAGCGATCCACCGAAGGAAGCCTGCAGTGGGGCGTGAAGAGCAATTTCCGCTCGTACGTCACCGGCGGCATCGCCCACGGCACGATCACCGCATCGAAGGGCGCGTCGCAGGCCGCCGGCAACGGCGTCTTCACGTTCCCGCAGGCATCGTCCGACACCGACTGGAACGGCCGCACCGGCACCGTCCAGTACGCCGGTCAGGTGACTTTCCACGGGCACGGCGGCGCACTGAACCACACGATCGCGAACCCGCAGATCCTGGTCACCAGCCCCTCGGACGCCGAGCTGCGCATCGAGTACGGCGACACCACCATCGCGTTCGCGACCATCGACCTGTCGACGGCGACCAGGCAGGAGCTGGAGGGGGACGCCGTGCGGTTCAGCAGCGCGGCCACGACGCTGACCAGCGCCGGCGCCCGCTTCTTCTCGTATCAGGGGCACGAGTTCTACAGCCCGGGTGAGGCGCTGGATCGCCTCACCTTCACGATCGGCGCCCCCAGCGACATCGACACCAGCGAGCCGCCGACGACGCCGCCCGTCACCGTTCCGAGCGGTCCGGTGCAGCCGCAGGCCCCCGCGAGCCCTCAGGGCACGGCATCCGCCGGCTCCTTGACCTGGGGCGTCTCGCACGCCTTCGTCGCCTACACGACCTGCGCCGGGATCGAGCGCTTCGGGTACTCGCACTGCGCGAAGGGGTCGGTCTCCTCCAGCGGCGTGGGAGACGGCTATCTCTTCCCCCAGGCCGGGGGCGGCAGCTGGAACGCCGAGACGCAGACCGGAACCGTGAACTACTCGGGCGTGGTCAGCTTCCTCGGCTACGGCATGACGATGTTCAGCGTGACGAATCCGTCGATCACCGTCTCGGGGCCCGATTCGGCCACCCTCCACACCGGGAACACGGCGAGCTTCGGCTCGGCCGCGTACCCGCTCGACCTGTCCTCGGCGACGAAGTCGACCGGGGACAATGGCGAGGTCACGTGGTCGGGCGTGGCTGTGCGCGGCTCGCTCACCGGGGGCCCCGGCGGCGGCAGCGGGAACAGCATCACCTTCAACGATCTCAGCTTCACCGTGGGCACCGCGAGCGCGCAGAGGTTCGGGGCGAACACGGCCGGTGCGCCCACGAGCGGCTACGAAGCCGCGAAGACCCCGCCGACCGTCGAGGGCCTCGAGGTCCTCACCCCGGCCGATCGGATCCGTGAAGGCGGACGCATCCAGGTTCAGGCGTCGGGCTTCGACCCCGGCGACAGCGGAGTGCTCGTCGTCATCTACCCGGACGGCGCAGGCTCCGAGCCCGTCGTGCTCGACGACGGCGCGATCGCCGACGACGACGGTCTCGTGCGATGGTCGGGAACACTCCCGAGCGGAGGCACCGGCGAGCACGTCCTCACCCTCCAGGGCAGCAGGGATGCCGGAGCCGAGATCGACATCCTCGAGCCGGAGTCGGCTTCGGCGGTTCTCGCCCCGGCTGCCCGCGATGGCGCTGCGCCCGCCGCGGCCGCGCTGATCCCGCTGCCGGCCCGCGGCATGGCGCTCTGGGAGTGGTGGGTGATCGCCCTGAGTCTCGTGGCGATCGCCGGATGCACCACCGTGCTCGCCATCCGTCAGCGCCGAACGCACCGCACAGACCAGAAGGAATTCGCATGAACCCGCGCCCCGTATCTCGCATCGGCACCCTGATCGCGGCATCTGCCCTCGCGGCGTCGGCCCTGCTCGGCGCAGCGCCTGCGGCGAGCGCGCAGACCACCAGTGCTGCCTGCACGGTGACCGGCGGCACATTGACCTGGGGGGTGAAGGAGAGCTTCCGGTCGTACATCAGCGGAACGATCGCGAACGGCGCCTGGGAGACGTCCGACGGCGCCGAGTACGAGACGCCGGAGTTCATCTGGAGCGACGGCACCGGCACCTTCGACCCGGACACGGGCACGGGCTCCGTGTCCTTCGCAGGAGCCGTGCACTTCACGGGCCACGACGGTGTGCTCGACCTCACGCTGGCGAACCCGACGGTGGAGTTCGACGGCTCCGGCAGCGCCGCGCTCCTGCTCGACGCGCGCAGCACAGATATGGAGGGCGCGGTCGCCGTCGACACCGCCCAGGAGTGGGTGGGGGAGATCGCCCTCGACGGCGACCTCACATCATCGGCTGACGTGGTCGCGCTCGCAGACCAGTCGACGACGCTGACGAACTCGGGGGCTGCGGCGTTCGCCGGGTTCTACGAGGCCGGCGCCGAACTCGATCCCGTGAGCATCGCGGTCGAGCTCGACGGCTGCGGGACCGCGGCCGCCGCGATCTCCGGCGAGGTCGCTGAGACGCCCGTCGCCGAAGAAGCCGGCGCCGCACAGGATGCAGAAGCGGATGCCGGTGTTCCGTGGCTGCCGATCGGCATCGGCGGCGCGGCACTCGTCATCATCGGACTCACGGTCGGGCTGCTGATCGGCGGCCGTCGGCCCCGCCCTGTCGCGGAGACCGGGCCGGGCGGCGCCCCCACCGAGCCTCCGACGGAGGCGTCGTGATCGTCGCATCCCTGCGACGCGGCGCCGCCCTCGCCGCAGGGATCGCCATCGCCCTGCTGCTGACGACGGGCTGCTCGAGCGGCGCGCACGGCACCGCCGGTGGCGCTGCGTCGCCGCAGCCGGCGCTGTCGGAGATCGAGGCGCTCGATGATCCCCTCTCCTACGAGGGACCATCGACGGCGGTGCTGCCGGATGCGGCGATCGAGCCGATAGCCGACGATCCGGCCCAGCAGCTGCCCACGATCGCCACCTCGCGCACCCGCGCGGGCGACGAGGAGCAGTTCGAGATCACGGCGACCGAGCGCGTCGTCGCCGTGGACCTCGCAGGCTCGATCGCGGCGAGCGTCTGGGCGCTGGGGTTCGGCGACACCCTCGTCGGCGTCGACCAGTCGACGACGTTCCCCGGAACGGAGGATCTCGACAGGGTGACCTCCGGCGGCCACACGGTCAACGCCGAATCGATCATCGCTCTCGACCCCGACGTCGTCATCACCGACGGCACGGTGGGCCCGCGCGATGTCATCGAGCAGCTGCGTGATGTCGGCATCACCGTCGTGTTCGTCGAGAACGATCCCTCGTTCGAGGGCGCGCAGGACCTGGTTCGTCAGGTGGCGGCGGTGTACGGCGCGCCGGAGGCAGGCGAGCGACTGGCGCAGCGGATCGCACAGGAGATCGACGAGACCATCGCCGAGGTGGCAGAGCTCGTCCCCGACGATGAGACGGATCGCCCGCGCATCCTGTTCCTCTACCTGCGCGGCAACGCGGGTGTCTACTACCTCTTCGGGGCCGAGTCGGGAGCAGATGAACTCATCTCCGCGCTGGGCGGCGTGGACGTCGCGGGAGAACTCGGCTGGGAGGGGATGCGGCCGATGACGGATGAGGCGCTCGTCGCCGCCGATCCCGACCTGATCCTGACGATGACCGGCGGCATCGAATCGGTCGGCGGAGTGGATGGGCTGCTGCAGGAGAAGCCCGCCGTCGCTCTCACCTCCGCGGGCGAGAAGCGCCGCATCGTCGATATGGACGACGGCGCCGTGCTCTCATTCGGCCCCCGTTCGGCGGCCGTGATCGATGCCCTCGCACGAGCGATCTATGCACCGGGCGCCTCCGGCGCCGACAGCGAATGACCCGCGTCCTCACCCGGAGCGCGGCCGGGCCGATCGTCCGCCAGCGCGGAAGCAGACGCGTCATCGTCATCTCGCTGATGATCGCCCTGCTCGCCATCGGCGTCCTGCTCTCGGCGAGCCTCGGGCAGCTACCCATCAGCCCGGCCCAGGTGATCGGATCCCTCCTGCGCGGTGTCGGCATCGATACCGCCTGGGCGCCGGATGACCGGCTGATCGAGCAGACGCTCTGGCAGATCCGTTTCCCGCGCGTCGTCATGTCGCTGCTCGTCGGGGCGACGCTGGCGATCGCCGGGGCCGTGATGCAGGCGGTGTTCGCGAACCCGCTCGCCGAGCCGGGCGTCGTCGGGGTGTCCTCCGGCGCGGCCCTGGGGGCTGCGACGGCGATCACCTTCGGTCTTTCGTTCTTCGGCGGCTGGACGATCGCCGCCTTCGCCTTCCTCGGAGGACTGGCCGCGACGTTCGTCGTCTACGCCACGGCCCGGGCGCAGGGGCGCACCGAGATCGTCACCCTGCTTCTCACGGGCATCGCGATCAATGCCTTCGCGGGTGCCGGACTCGCACTGATCACCTTCCTGGGCGACACGCAGAGCCGAGAGCAGATCATCTTCTGGCAGCTCGGTTCGCTCAACGGCACCCGTTGGGACGAGGTCTTCATCGTCGCCGTCGTGGGCATCGCCGCGATCGCCTTCGCCCTCGTGCTCGCGCCGCAGTACGACCTGCTCTCGCTCGGCGACCGCACCGCGGCCCACCTCGGGATCAAGGTCGAGCGACTGCGCATCGTCTCGGTCGTGCTCGTCGCGCTCATGACCGGTGTGGGCGTCGCGTTCGTGGGAATCATCGCATTCGTGGGACTCGTCGTGCCCCACCTCGTGCGCATGCTCCTCGGCCCGTCGCATCGCTGGCTGCTCGCCGTGTCCGTGCTGGGCGGCGGGGTCCTGCTCGTGTGGGCGGACCTGCTCGCCCGGACGCTCGTCACGGCATCCGACCTGCCGATCGGAATGCTCACCTCGCTCGTCGGCGGGCCGTTCTTCTACTGGCTCATCCGGCGCAGCCGACGCCAGGCCGGAGGATGGGGATGACGGGCGCCGTGATCCGCGGGCACGCGCAGCGCCTGGAGTCGGTGAGCTTCCAGGTCGCCGGCGCCATGCTCGTGGACGACATCGATATGGACGTTCGTTACGGCGAGGTGCTGGCCCTCGTGGGCCCGAACGGCGCCGGAAAGTCGACCCTTCTCGCCCTGCTCGCGGGCGATCTGGCCCCGACCGCGGGGGTCGTGAGACTGGACGGCCGCGCTCTCGACGAGTGGACTCCGAGAGAGCTCGCCCGTGCGAGGGCCGTCCTGCTGCAGGCGAATCAGGTCGCCTTCTCCTTCACCGCGCAGCAGGTGATCGCGATGGGACGAGCGCCCTGGATCGGCACCGAGCGCTCGGACGACGACCCGCGGGCCATCACCGCCGCGATCGCGGCGACGGACGTGCAGCGCCTGACCTCGCGCGCCTTCCCCACACTCTCCGGAGGAGAGAAGGCCAGGGTCTCGCTCGCGCGCGTGCTCGCACAGGACGCCCGCATCGTGCTGCTCGACGAGCCGACCGCCGCGCTCGATCTGCGGCACCAGGAGGACGTGCTGCGCATCGCGCGCGACCTCGCCGCCGAAGGACGGGCAGTGATCGTCGTGCTGCACGATCTATCGCTCGCCGCCGCGTACGCCGATGGCGTCGCGATCCTCGCCCACGGCCGTCTCGTCGCCCACGGCGGCCCGGACGACGTGCTCACCGCGGGGCGCATCGAGCAGGTCTACGAAACTCCTGTCAGGGTGTTCCGCGACGAGGACACCGGGCGCCCGATCATCATCCCCCGACGAGGCCTCTGATATCGACTCACGGCGACATCGACTCACGGCCGCAGCGGAAGCAGCCCCTTCAGGTCAGCGCGCGTGCCCGATGCCTGCACCCGGCCGGCATCCACCGCCTCATCCCACGTCTGCGCACCCGTGGCGAGAGCGATCCAGGTCGGGGCATCCATCTCGATCACGTTCGGAGGCGTGCCGCGCGTGTGACGCGGCCCCTGCACGACCTGCACCGCACCGAACGGCGGCACGCGCACCTCGACGCTGTTGCCAGGAGCCTTCTCGTCGAGCAGTTGCAGCAGGTAGCGCACCGATGTCGCCGACGCGGCGCGAGCGGGCTTCTCCCCCGCCGATGTCGCGGCGCGCACCGCATCCAGCGCCGCGCGCCCTTCGGCGGTATCGATCTTGCGGACCATCCGCCCAGCCTATGCCGGGGTTAGGCTCGAGAGGTGACCGACAGCGAGCGACCAGAGGGCGCACGCGCCCAGCTCCTCGCCGCGGCGAGGAGCAACGACTGGAACCCGCGAGTGCTGCCGCAGCTCGCCGACGGCGTCGAGGCCAGAGCGAGCGCGGTGCTGATCCTGTTCGGCGTGCTCGACAGCATCCCCGCCCGCACCCCCGACGCCGCGGTGGCGAGAGATCTCGACGTCCTGCTGCAGCGCCGCGCTCCCACACTGTCGTCGCATCCGGGACAGGTGTCGTTCCCGGGCGGCGGACGCGATCCGGAGGACCGCGACTTCGTCGACACGGCGCTGCGCGAGGCCGAGGAGGAGACCGGGCTCGACCCCACCGGCGTCGAGATCCTCGCGACGCTGCCCGAGCTGCCGCTGGCGGCGAGCAACCACAACGTGACTCCGGTGCTGGGCTGGTGGACCAAGCCCTCGAAGGTGGCCGCCGTCGATCATGCCGAGACGGTAGAGGTGTTCCGGGTGCCGGTGGCGCAGCTGCTCGATCCCGCGACCCGCTACACGTCGACGATCCGGCGCGGGGCGGATTCGTTCAAGGGGCCCGCATTCGACGTCGACGGCACGATCGTCTGGGGTTTCACCGCCATGGTCCTCGACCGGTTGTTCGATGCATGCGGCTGGAGCGTGCCATGGGATGCATCGGACGAGCGGCCCGTCTCGCTCTGAGACGGGCCACTGCGCTCAACGGCGGTCGAAGCGCTGACCGAGAGCGTTCGAGGGCAGGATCGTGAAGACGAGCACGACGAGCCCTCCGATGTAGGTGAAGGTCAGGAACCAGAACGGGCCGGCGAAGTTCGCATCGTGGAGGCGGCGCCAGGCGATCGCAATGCTGGGAACGAGGACGGCCAGACCGAAGATCAGCAAGACGACGCCGACGATCCCCGAGATGACGACCAGCCCGGTCGCGTCGCCGCTGCCGGATGCCTGCGCGGCTCCGATGCCGCCCACCACGGCGAACAGCACGAACCCGACGATCCCCACCAGTCCGAGGAACAGCTGCACCCACCAGTACTCGCTGCGCGAGGCGCGCCCCGAGAACGTGGCGTATTTCTTGAAGAAGCGGCTGATCGCCTGCCCGAAGGTCGCACCGTACAGCGGCAGCGTCAGGTCTTCGGGGCTGCTCGCGCCCAGCGGCACGGCCTGCTGCACCGGCGCACCGTAGCCCGGCGCACCGTATGCGGGCGCACCGTATCCCGGCGCCGGGTAGCCCTGGTTGCCGGGCTGGGCGGGGTACGTCGGCTGAGCGCCGGGGTAGGCCTGCTGGGGTGCGGGGTACGCGGGCTGCACCGGCGCGGCGGGTGCGCCAGGCTGCGGGACCGCCGTCTGCGGCGGGTTCACGGGCGGAGGGTTGACGGGCGGAGGGTTGACGGGCGGAGGGTTGACGGGCTGCGGGTTCGCAGGCTGCGGCGGCTCGTACGGCTGCTGGTCGGTCATGGTGCTCCCTCCGGCGAAGCATCCGGATGACGCTCCCCACGGCTGAGGAGCTTAGCAACACCGCGCAACGCCGTGCACTGGGGAGCACTGCCCTCATCCCGCCGTCGCGCTGCGACGCGACGCGAACGCGCAGGGATGCGTCTCGGTAGTCTGGTGCTGTGAAGATCCTCGTCCTCGGTTCCGGTGCCCGTGAGCACGCGATCATCCTCGCGCTCAAGTCAGAGGGCGCAGCCCATGAACTGTTCGTGTCACCCGGCAACGCCGGCATCGCCGCGGATGCCGCACTCGTCACCCTCGACGAGCTCGACGGCGGCGCCGTGACGTCCTTCGCCAACGAGCACTCGATCGACCTGGTCGTCATCGGGCCCGAGGCTCCCCTCGTCGCCGGTGTCGCCGATGCCCTGCGCGAGCGCGGCATCCCGGTGTTCGGTCCGGGCAAGGCGGCGGCGGCGCTCGAGGGTTCGAAGGCCTTCGCGAAGCGCATCATGGATGCCTCCGGCGTCCCGACAGGGCGCGCTGTGCGAGCGGCATCCATCACCGACGTCGAGCAGGCGTTCGACGACCTCGGCGCCCCCTACGTCGTCAAGGCCGACGGACTCGCGGCGGGCAAGGGCGTCATCGTCACCTCCGACCGGTCTGCGGCTCTCTCCCACGCCGAGCAGTACCTGCCCTCGGGCCCCGTGCTCGTCGAGGAGTTCCTCTCGGGCCCCGAGGTGTCGCTCTTCTTCCTCTCCGACGGCGACACCGTGCGCGCGCTCAGCCCCGCACAGGACTTCAAGCGCGCCTTCGACGGCGATGAGGGTCCGAACACCGGCGGCATGGGCGCCTACTCGCCGCTGCCGTGGCTCGATGAGCAGTTCGGCGGCGAGGCCGCCTTCGTCGAGCTCGTCACCGAGCAGGTCGCCATGCCCGTCATCCGCCAGATGGATGCCGAGGGCACCCCGTTCATCGGGCTCCTCTACGCGGGCCTCATCCTCACGTCGGCTGGGGTGAAGGTCATCGAGTTCAACGCCCGCTTCGGCGACCCCGAGACCCAGGTGGTGCTGCCGCGACTGCGCACGCCGTTGTCACGGCTGCTGCTGGCGGCGGCATCAGGAAACCTCGAGGACGAGCCCGCCCCCGAATTCAGCGACGAGGTCGCGATCACCGTGGTGCTCGCGAGCGAGGGGTACCCGGAGGCGCCGCAGACCGGACGCCAGATCTCCGGACTCGCGGATGCGGCAGACATCGACGGCGTGCGCATCGTGCACGCCGCCACAGCAGGGCCGGATGCGCCCGGTGGCGACCTCGTCGCCACCGGCGGACGCGTGCTGAACGTCGTCGCGGTCGGGTCGGACTTTGCCGACGCGAGGGACCGGGCGTACGAGGCGATCGGACGCATCGGTCTCGACGGTTCGCACTACCGCCGCGACATCGCCTCCGGCGTCGCCGGGTAGTTCCGGCTGCCGCTGCGCGCTGCTGTTCCCTGGTGCGCGCTGCTGTTCCCTGGTTCGCGCTACTGTTCCCGGTGCGAGCTGCTGTTCCCTGTGCGCGCTGCTGTTTCCTGTGCGCGCTGCCGTTCCCTGGTTCGCGCTACTGTTCCCGGTGCGCGCTGCTGTTACTTCTGCAGCGTCAACAGGAATGAGCCGCGCAAAGCCGCGTGGCGGCCGCGCAGCCGCCACCACGACGGTGCGGATGCCGCATCTCAGCCGTCGAAACCGAAGCTCTGCGGCAGGATCTCGGGTGAGAGAGCGTACTCCACGGCGAGCATGCTCGCCCCGCGCACGGCGGCTTCGCCGGCGGTGACCGACTGCACGATCGCCAGGTGCTCCGTCGCGAGCGGCATGGAGCGGGTGTAGACGACCTCGCGGACCCCCGCGATGAGATGCTCGCCCACCCTGGCCATCGCCCCGCCGATCGAGATGACCGAGGGGTTGAGCAGGCTGACGGATGCCGTGAGCACCTCGCCCAGGTCGCGCCCGGCCTGCCGCACGGCCTGGATCGCCTCGAGGCTCCCGCCCTTGACCAGTTCGACCACGTCGTTGCCGTCGTTCGCCTCGATGCCGCGGGCGCTCAGAGCCCTGGCGATCGCGGGGCCGGAGGCGAGCGCTTCGAGGCATCCGGTATTGCCGCAGTGGCACGGCACATCCGCCCCGCGCGCGACGCGCACGTGCCCGAAGTCGCCCGCGATGCCCTGCGCGCCGCGCAGCAGCCGCCCGTCGGAGATGATGCCGGCGCCGATACCCGTGGCGACCTTCACGAAGATGAGGTGATCGGTTCCCGGCCACACGGCGGCTCGTTCGCCGAGCGCCGAGATGTTCACATCGTTGTCGACGAGAACGGGCACCTGCAGGTGCTGCTGCACCCACCCTGGAACGTCGAACGCATCCCAGCCGGGCATGATCGGCGGCTTGGCCGGGCGCCCTGTCGAGTACTCCACGGGACCTGGGACACCGACCCCGACCGCAGCGATCTGCGCCCGGCTGAGACCCGCCTCGGCGATGAGCTCCTTCGCCGCGTCGACCATCCAGGCCAGCACCGGCTCAGGGCCGAGGGAGACCGCCATCTTGCCGGTGCGCTCGGCGAGGATGCTGCCTGCGAGATCCGTCACCGCCACCGTCGTGTGCGACGCGCCGATGTCGACGGCGATCACGACCTTCGCCGCCGGGTTCAATGCGAACTGCGATGGCGGCCTGCCACCGGTGGATGCGGCATCCGCGACGGGGGCGATGAGCCCCATCCGCATGAGCTCGTCGACGCGAGCCGCCACCGTGGAGCGGGCGAGACCAGACGATTTCGCCAGCTCCGCGCGGGTGCGCGGAACACCGTCGCGCAACAGCTGGAAGAGCTCGCCGACGCCACCGACGCTGAGATTGCTTGCCATTCTTCCCCTGTGCTTCTCCCGAACAGCCTGCGCTCATCGCGGCCGCCCCAGACTGCCGAGTCTACGCGCGCGGTGCCACCGGGCCCGCCGGCCCCAGCCGGTTCTTCTTGACCCGCCCGACGGCGAACCGCTGCTGGATCAGCACCGCCACGACGATGATCACGCCCTTGGCCACCGACTGCACCGACGACGAGAGGTTGTTCTGCACGAACACGTTCGAGAGCGTCGCGAAGATCAGCACGCCGAACACGGTGCCGGTGATCGTGCCGCGTCCGCCTACGAGCAGCGTGCCTCCGACGACGACTGCGGCGATGACGTCGAGCTCCATCATCGTGCCGTGGGTCGAGGTGCCGGCCGTCGTGCGTCCGAGGATCATCACGGCCGCGATGCCCGTCGTCAGACCCAGCAGCGCGTACAGCCACATCGTGTGCCGCTTCACCTTGATGCCGGCGAGGCGCGCGGCTTCGGGATTGCCGCCGATCGCGACCGTGCGGCGCCCGAAGGTCGTGCGGTTGAGCAGGAACCAGCCGGCGACGGCCACGACGATGAAGATCCAGATGAGGATGTCGACGCCCAGCAGATCGACGTTCATCGCCTTGACGAAGTCGCGGTCGTTGACCACGAGAGTGCGATTGTTCGCGATGATCTCGGCCAGGCCCCGCGCACCGACCATCATCGCGAGCGTCGCCATGAAGGCGGCGACCTTGCCGTACGCGATCACGATGCCGTTGATGAGCCCGGCGCCCAGTCCGACGGCGAGCGCGACGATCACGATGACGATCCAGTGACTGGACCGCGCGATGTCCTGGATCGCGGCGATCGAGGCGACGACGGATGCCAGCGCCATGACCGCACCGACCGAGAGGTCGATGCCGCCCGAGATGATGACGAAGGTCATGCCGATGCTGACCACGCCGATGATCGACGCCTGACGGAGGATCACGAGCGCATTGTCGAAGTTCAGGAAGTTCGACGATGTGGCCGCGCCGACGACGACGAGCAGCAGCAGCGCGAGGACCAGGCCGAGGTTGCGTCCGGCCGATCCGGAGAAGATCCGGCTCAGGGGCGATGTCTTCTCAGCCGGGGTCGGCGAAGTGGTGGGTGTGGTCTGCACGCTCACGCGGCGACTCCTTTCATGACGAGGTCGAGCACACCGTGCTCGTCGATCTCTGATGCGGGAAGGGTGGCGAGGACGCGTCCGTCACCGATGACGAGGACGGAGTCTGCGAGACCGAGGACTTCCTCGATCTCGCTGGAGACCACGACGATGGCGTGACCGGATGCCGCCAGCCGGCGGATCAGCGCGTAGATCTCCGAGCGCGCGCCGATGTCGACGCCGCGGGTGGGCTCATCGAGCAGCAGCACCGAGCTGCCGTGGACGAGCCAGCGCGCGAGCAGGATCTTCTGCTGGTTGCCCCCGGAGAGGGTGGCGGCCGGACGATCGGGGTCCGCGGGCCGCAGCTCGAGCGCGTCGATCTGGTCTCTTGCCGCACGGCGCTCACCGCGTTCGTCGAGCAGCCCGCCCTTGGCGAAGCGCGTGAACGACGACAGCGTGACGTTCTTGAAGATGGGCTCCCCCATCACCAGCCCCTGCGACTTGCGCTCCTCGGGGCTGAGCCCCACACCTGCGGCGACCGCGGCGGAGACAGAACCGCGCGGGAGAGGCTTCCCGTCGATCCTGACCGTGCCCTCTGACGCCTTCCGCGCACCGTAGACGGTCTCGACGATCTCGCTGCGTCCGGAACCGACGAGGCCCGCGAGGCCGACGATCTCTCCCGCGCGCACCGTGAACGACACGTCGGCGAAGACGCCGTCGAGGCCGAGGCCCTCGACGTCGAGCAGCACCGGCGCGTCGGGCGCGATGGGCTCGGCCGGCGGGAACACGTTCTGCACGCTACGACCGGTCATGTGCGTGATGAGCTCGGCGGTCGGAGTATCGGCGACCGAGAGGTTGCTCGCAACGGTCGAGCCGTCCTTCAGCACCGTGATGCGGTCGCCGATCTCACGGATCTCCTCCAGGCGATGAGTGATGTAGACGACGGCGATGCCCTGCGCGGTCAGTTCGCGGACGACCTGGAACAGGTTGCGCACCTCTTCGGAGTCGAGGACGGCCGACGGTTCGTCCATGATGATGAGCCGTGTGTCGTGCGAGAGCGCACGGGTCATGCTCACGATCTGCTTCTCGGCGGCGCTGAGCGAACCGACTTCGGTGTGCGGCGACATCGAGCCGTGACCGAGGCGCTCGAGCAGGCGACGGGTCTCGTGGATGAGCTCGCCACGGCGGGTGAACCCGAATCGGTCGAACTCGTGTCCGAGGAACACGTTCTCGGCGACGGTGAGGCCGTCGACGACGTCGAGCTCCTGGTACATCGTCGAGATGCCGAGACCGATCGCGGTCTGCGGGTTCGCGATGTCGACGACCTCGCCCATCCAGCGGATCTCACCGGCATCGGGTGCGTGCACGCCGGCGAGGGTCTTGATCAGCGTCGATTTGCCGGCGCCGTTCTGGCCGAGCAGGCAGTGCACCTCGCCAGGACGGACTTCGAGGTCGACGCCTCGGAGGGCGCGCACGCCCACGAAACTCTTCTCGACGTCGCGCATCTCGAGTAATGCCGGAGTCTGGTCATCTTTGATCACAGAAGTGAACATAACATGCTCGATTCGCGAATGCGAGGGCGTGATCGGCGTCGTTCGCGGCGGCATCCGTCCGTGATCTCCCGTTCGACCCTTGATTTTTCGCGGAAGTTTAGAGCGAGCTCGGCTTTTGATCTACAAGAAACAAAAGCTGGTAGATCTACGACATCTTCTGCTAGCCTCGGTTCTGTCAGTGCTGGTGCGCACGAGAACTCGATCGCCACCCGCACGGCCTCACCTGCATCACATTTCAAGGAGGAAAGACATGCACAGCATGCGCACACGTGGGCTCCGCCCATTGATGGCGGGAGCCGCAGCACTGTTCGCCATCACCCTGTTGGCCGGCTGCACCAGCGACGGCACCGAGGGCCAGGGCGACACCGAGAACCAGGGCACCACCACCGAGGAGAACACGGCGTCGGGCGACACCGTCGTCATCGGCTGGTCGGGCCCGGAGGCCGACCACGGCTGGCTCGGCGCCATCAACTCGGGCGCCATCAACGCCGCCGAGGGCTTCGACGACGTCGAGCTGCGCCAGGCCGAGGGCACCAACGACGCCAACCAGCAGATCGCCGCGGTCGAGCAGTTCATCAACGACGACGTCGATGCGATCGTCCTCCTCCCCACCGATGGCGCAGCCCTCACACAGGTCGCACAGAAGGCGATGGATGCCGGTATTCCGGTCATCAACGTCGACCGCGAGTTCTCGAGCACCTTCGCATCGCGTGCGACGATCCTCGGCGACAACTACGGCATGGGCGTCAGCGCCGGCACCTACATCTGCGAGCAGCTCGACGGCAAGTCCGACGCGGTGGTGGGCGAGATCGCCGGCATCGACTCGCTGCCCCTCACGCAGGACCGCTCGCAGGGCTTCAGCGACGCCCTCGAAGCGTGCGGTCTCGAGGTCGGACCCCGCGTCGCGGCCGACTTCACCGTCGCTGGCGGCGAGAGCGCAGCATCCCAGCTGCTCTCGGCGAACCCGCAGATCGACGCGATCTGGAACCACGACGACGACCAGGGCGTCGGCGTGCTCGCCGCCATCGAGTCGTCGGGGCGCGATGAGTTCTTCCTCGTCGGCGGCGCCGGCAGCGTCAACATGATGGACCGCATCGAGGCAGACGACAGCGTCATCAAGGCGACCGTCATCTACCCGTCCACGCAGGCCGCCGACGGCATCGCCCTGGCCCGGCTCATCGCGCAGGACAAGACGATGAGCGATCTGATCACGCCGAGCGTCCCCTACCGCATCGTGCTGGACGCGCCTGTGGTGACCAAGGACAACGTCGACGAGTTCATCAAGCTCGCCTTCGAATCCTGATCCACCTCAGCGGGGCGGGCGCCTCGGTGCGTCCGCCCCGCACCATTTCCCGGGAGTAAAGATGACAACTGCGCTGCGTGTGGCACTGATCGGCCACGGATTCATGGGAGCGGCCCACTCGGTCGGCTGGCGACAGGCACCGGCCGCCTTCGACCTTCCCCTCGCACCCCGGATGGCGGTGCTCGTGGGGCGCGATGCCGCCAAGACTGCGGATGCCGCCCGCAGATGGGGCTGGGCGGAGACCTCCACCGACTGGAGGTCGGTCATCGAACGCGACGACATCGACCTCGTCGACATCGTCACCCCCGGCGACTCGCACGCAGAGATCGCGATCGCCGCACTGAAAGCGGGAAAGCACGTGCTGTGCGAGAAGCCGCTGGCGAACTCGGTCGAAGAAGCCGAGGCGATGGAGCGGGCGGCTGCGGATGCCGCGGCCCGCGGCATCCGCTCCATGGTGGGCTTCACCTACCGTCGCGTGCCCGCCGTCACGCTCATGCGCGACATGATCGCCGCGGGCAGGGTCGGTACGATCCGCCAGGTGCGCGCGAGCTACCGCCAGGACTGGCTCGCAGACCCCGACTCCCCGATGACGTGGCGCCTCGACAAGGACCGCGCAGGATCCGGAGCCCTCGGCGATATCGGTGCGCACATCGTCGATATGACGCAGTTCGTCACCGGCCAGGTGCTCACCGATGTCTCGGGGGTGATGGAGACCCTCATCGACGAGCGCCCGGTGCTGGGCGAATCGGTCGGCCTCGGAGGCACGGCGGGCGCCGGCCTCGGCAGGGTCACCGTCGACGACGTCGCCCTGTTCACCGGCCGCCTCGAATCGGGCGCGCTGGCGAGCTTCGAGGCGACGCGCTTCGCGACCGGCCGCAAGAACGCGCTCGACATCGAGATCTCCGGCGACGCGGGAGCGCTGCACTGGAACCTCGAGGACATGAACGTCCTCGACTTCTACGACGCCACCCGTCCGTCAGAGGAACAGGGCTTCACGCGCATCCTGGTCACCGAACCCGAGCATCCGTACCTCTCCGGCTGGTGGCCGACCGGCCATATGCTCGGCTACGAGCACGGCTTCACGCACCAGGTGAAGGACCTCACCGAGGCGATCGCCGCTGGCAGGTCGCCGCGACCCACCTTCGCCGACGGACTGCACGTGCAACGCGTGCTGGATGCTGTCGAGCGCAGCGCGCACGACGGCTCGGCGTGGACGAGCATCTGAACGACGAACCGAACCCCACGAGAAGAGGACGATGATGTCACGACCGATCACCCTGTTCACCGGCCAGTGGGCCGATCTACCCTTCGAAGAGGTCTGCCGACTCGCCGGCGAATGGGGCTACGACGGCCTCGAGATCGCGTGCTGGGGCGACCATCTCGACCCCTGGCGGTGGGATGACGCGGCCTACATCGAGGATCGTCTGGCGATCCTCGAGCGCAACGGCCTGAAGGTCTGGACCATCTCCAACCACCTCAAGGGCCAAGTCGTGTGCGATGACCCGATCGATCAGCGCCACCGCAACATCGTCTCCGACCGCGTCTGGGGCGACGGCGACCCCGAGGGCGTGCGTCAGCGCGCGGCGGAGGAGCTCAAGAACACCGCGCGTCTGGCTGCGGCGCTGGGCGTGAAGACGGTGACCGGCTTCACCGGGTCGTCGATCTGGAAGTACGTGGCGATGTTCCCCCCTGCCACCGACGAGATGATCGACGCCGGCTACCAGGACTTCGCCGACCGCTGGAACCCGATCCTCGATGTGTTCGACGAGGTCGGCGTGCGCTTCGCGCACGAGGTGCATCCCTCGGAGATCGCCTACGACTACTGGACCACCAAGCGCACCCTCGAAGCGATCGGGCATCGCGAAGCGTTCGGGCTGAACTGGGATCCGTCCCACATGGTGTGGCAGGACATCGACCCCGTCGCCTTCCTCTGGGACTTCCAGGACCGCATCTACCACGTGCACTGCAAGGACACGAAGAAGCGCCTCGGCAACGGACGCAACGGGCGGCTCTCCTCGCACCTGCCGTGGGCCGACCCGCGCCGCGGGTGGGACTTCATCTCGACCGGCCACGGCGATGTGCCGTGGGAGGACGCGTTCCGCATGCTCAACGCGATCGGATACGAGGGCCCGTTGTCGGTCGAGTGGGAGGATGCCGGGATGGACCGGCTCGTCGGCGCGCCCGAGGCCCTGGAGTTCGTGCGGAAGCTGTCATCGTACCGGCCATCGGATGCCGCGTTCGACAGCGCCTTCTCTACGAAGTAGCGCGTTCGCGCTGTCGTTTCCTGCCTCGCGCTGCTATTCCCTGCTGGCGCTGCACGAATATCTGCAGCGCGAGCAGGGATGAGCAGCGCGAAGCGCGGGTGTGTAGCGCGAGCAGGGATGAGCAGCGCGAAGCGCGGGTGTGTAGCGCCGACAGATATCGGCAGCGCGAAGCGCGGGCTCTCCTGCGCCAGGCTACTTCTTGCGCGCGGGCAGGTGCTTCGGCCGGCGCAGGAAGAGCACGGCCACGACGCCCAGCAGGATGGCGGCTGCCGGCAGCAGCATCGTCTGCGCCATGGCGTCGGCGAACGGCGTGGCGACGGCATCCGGCATCTGTCCCCCGCCGAAGCCGCCGGATGCGTCCTCGACGCCCGGCAGATTCGCGACGAGCCTGCTCTGCATGAACGCGGCGATCGCCGCGGACCCCAGCACCGACCCGATGGTGCGCATCGTGTTGTAGATTCCGGACCCGGCGCCGGCCTGATGCATCGGCAGGTCGCGCGTGGCTGTGGTCGCCAGCGGACCCCACATCCCTGCGTTGCCGAAACCGAGGATCAGCGACGGGATCAGGAGCCACTCGATCGCGATGTCGGTGTTCATCATCGCGGCGAACAGGAAGAGCGAGATCGACACCAGCAGCAGCCCCGGCACGAGCATGAGCCGCGGATCGATGCGGTCGAGCAGCTTGCCGGCGAACGGCGAGACGACACCGGCGGCGAGTGCCATCGGGATCAGCAGCAGCGCGGATTCGGTCGGCGTGAGGCCGCGCGCGAGCTGCAGGAAGAACATCAGCGGAAGGGCCTGCGCCGTCACGGTGAATCCGACGAGGGCGATCGTGACGTTCGACCATGCGAAGTTGCGATTGCGGAAGAGCTCCATCGGCACGAGCGGTTCGTTCTTCGTTCGAGCCTGGTACCAGAGGAACAGCGCCAGCACGACGACGCCGGTGATGATCAGGCTCCACACCGACACCGGGCCCCAGATCACGCCCCAGTCGTATGCCTCTGCCTCTTGCAGTCCGAAGACGATGAGGAAGAGCGCGATGGCGCTGAGGAAGACGCCGGGGATGTCGAAGCGGTGTCCGTGCGTCTCGAGCTTCGGCACGAGGATCCACGCGAGCACGAACCCGACGACGCCGACGGGCAGATTGATGAAGAAGATCCACTCCCAGCCGAGGCCGTCGACGAGGAAGCCGCCGGCGAGGGGGCCCACGAGCATCGCGACACCGGATGCCGCGCCCCACAACCCCATCGCGGCGCCTCGACGTTCGGGCGGGAACGTGCGGGTGATCACCGCCATCGTCTGCGGTGTCAGCAGAGCGGCGCCGAGGCCCTGCGCGGCGCGTGCCCAGATGAGACCGTCGAGAGTCGTGGACAGACCGCACCACAGCGATGACAGGGTGAAGACGGCCAGGCCGATGAGGTAGATGTTCTTGGGCCCGAACCTGTCGCCCAGGCGCCCGGTGATCAGCAGCGGCACCGCATAGGCCAGCAGGTAGGCGCTCGTGACCCAGACGACGCGGTCGAGGTTGCTCGAGTCGGGGTCGAGCGCTTCTTTGATCGCAGGATTGGCGACGCTGACGATCGTCGTGTCGACGAGGATCATGAAGAACCCGATGACGAGCGCCCACAGTGCGGGCCAGGGGCTGCGCTGCGCGGAGCCAGCCGCGTGAGCCCCGGTCGAAGGTGTGGAGGTCATAACTGTGCGGCCTTTCGCTGGGCGCGGTAGCGGTCTGAAGATGTGCGGCCGGCGGGCCCCCAGAGGATCTTGCCGGCGTCGAGGCGGTCGAGGAAGCCACGCTGCCAGGCGAGATCCGCTTCGAGAAGCGCGCGCTGCCGGTCGACCTCGATGAGAAACTGTTCGGGAACCGCCTGCTCACGTGCAGCCGTCAGACCGTCGATGTACGACTGGATCTCCTCGGCGAGTGCGGCACTGCGCATGCTGAGTGCCGCGGTCACCTCAGCGCGCTCCAGGTCGTGTGCTTCAGCCAGCGCCACCCGAAACGCCACCGGGTGCTCTGTGTGCGACAGCGCAGCCCGCACCCACTCGGATATCACGTCCGCACCCGCGGCCGTCAACGAGTAGGTGGTGCGCTCCGGTCGATTGCCGTCGCGTTCGGTGCCGACTTCAGCGATGAGCCCCATCTCGAGCAACCGGCCCACCGAGTGGTACAACGTCCCGTTGGTCACTTTGACGATGCGGTCATCGCGACGGATACGTAGCAGCCGAGACATCTCATACGGGTGCATGTCACCCTCTGCGAGTAGGGCGAGCACCATCGCCGCCATGGGCGTGAGTCGCGTTGAAGCAGTCACCATGAGTTCTCTGAATAGTCCAAGTGGACTATACAGCGACGACGCCAGCGCCACAAAGTGCGCGCGGGAGCGCCCCGCACTGCCGATCAGATGTCGGCGGGCCCGAGACCGGCGCGCTCGAACAGAATGCCCACCTGCACACGGTTGCGCACGCCGAGCTTGGCGAACACCTGCTCCAGATGCGCCTTGACCGTACCTGCCGAGATGTGCAGTGCCAACCCGATCTCCTGGTTCGTCCCACCTCCTGCCACCGCCGCCGCGATTTCATGCTCTCGCGGGGTCAGAACCTGCAGTCGTTTCACCGCAGGCGCTCGCCCGGCGCCGCCTTCGCTCTCGACAGCGCGTCGCACCAGCTGTGCGGTGCTGCGCCCTGAAACGACCGTCTCGCCCTGCGCCGTGCGGTGCACCGCATCGACGATGCGCGCAGGGGACTCGTCTTTCAGCAGATAGCCACTGGCACCTGCCATGAGCATGCGGATGAGTTGCCCCTCGGACCCCATGCTCGTCATCGCGAGCACACGGGTACTCGACTGCTGGACGATCTGCGAAGTCGCCTCGATGCCGCCCATTCCTGGCATGCGGACGTCCATCAGCGTCACATCCGGTCGGTGCGCACGCACGAGCGCCACGGCGGTCTCGCCGTCTGCAGCCTCACCGATCACCTCGATCGTCGGGTCATTGCCCAGCACGAACCGGAACCCGCTGCGAATGAGCGTCTCATCATCGACGACGAGCACCCGGGCAGCGGGGCGTGGGTGGGCAGGAGGCACATGCCGAGCCTATCGAGCCTGTTTAGCGCGCCTGCCACGGCAGCGCCACATCAACGATGAACTCCCCCTCGTGGATGCCGATCCAGGCGGTACCGCCGAGGGCGGCCGCCCGTTCCCGTATCCCCTGCACGCCGTGCCCGCCACCAGGAACAGCGGTCGGGCGGGGTGCACTCAGCGAATTGACAACCCTGATCCGCGCACCATCCGACGGCTGCACCTGGACGTGCACGTCGACCGGAACCGAGGTTGCGTGCTTGATCGCGTTCGTCAACGCCTCTTGAACGATCCTGTGCACGGCACTGTCGAACTGCGCACTCGCTCGTTCCGGCGATTCGAGCAGGACGTACGCCGTTATCCGCGTGCCCGCACCGCGAAGCTCTCCCAGTAATGAACCGATCGCTCGCATTGTGGACGGCGCGGTCTCTCGCGGTTCGCTGCGCAGTTCTCCGATGAGTCCGCGCATGTCTTCAAGCGCCGCGTGAGTCTGCTCGCGCACGGTGCGCGCGATATCACCGGCCGGGCCAGCGCCAGCGCTTTCCAGGGCACCTGCGTGCAATGACACCACCGACAGCCGATGAGCGAGCGCGTCGTGCATGTCGCGGGCTATGCGCTCACGTTCAGCCTGTCTCACCACTTGCTCGCCGAAGACATCGGCACGATGCCGCTCGTACTCCGCGCGATCATTGCTCTGGACCGCTCGATCGCGTGCTCGAGACGAGAAGACGACGGCCGCGGTGAGCGCGAGCGAGACCATGGCGGCGATGGCAGCGGCACCGCTCCACACCATCGCATCCCCCTCAGCGGATCGGGTGAGGAACCACGCCAGCGCTCCACCCCACGGGGTGAAGGCCTCACGCAGCGCGAACAGTACGACGACCGCGCTCGCGGCGAGCGCGATCAGTCGTAGACGCGACGGATGCCTGCGGATCGCCGACACGGCACCGACGAGCATGAGCAGATATGTGATGCCGATCACGGCGAGCAGGCCCCCGGCGATCAGCGCGACCAATGGATGCGTGCGCCTCCAGAACACCGTCCCCCATGCCATGAGCGAGACGAGCACCAGCAGCGTGCCGAAGGCAGTGACCGTCACCGCCCCGTCCGTGAATGTCGCGCCTGCTGGGACGTTCACGACTGCGCAGAAGTCGATCACCGACCCCACGATGAAGATCAGTAGATTCAGCCCCAGCCCGGCATATCTCCGCCCGCGGACGGTGCCACGGCTCATGGGGTTGATCACATGTCGAGCGTAGGGTGCTCCGCCGACATCGCGAGCCTGCCGATCGGTCACGACTTCCTCTGCCGATCGGCAGAGGAAGTGCACCCGACCGGCGGATCCGGAGCAACTCCGACGCGCACGATACTGATCCCGATGCAGCAGGCACAGTCTCTCCACAGGAGATCGATAGAATTGCTGTTTCGCATTATATTCACGCGAATTTAATACCCGAGCAAAGGATCACTCTTGACATTCGAAAACGGCACCCCCACCCCGCCTCTCCCTCCCTCAGCGAACCCCATGCCTCCAGCCCCCGCGTACTCCGGCGCGGCACCGACGCCTCCCCCGGCGCCCTCAGCCGACCCGGCCCCCGTCGGAGACAAGTCGTTCATCGCGACGTGGCTCTTCGCTCTGCTGCTCGGCTTCTTCGGAGTCGACCGCTTCTACCTCGGCAAGGTCGGTACCGGCGTCCTGAAGCTGGTCACGCTCGGCGGCATCGGAATCTGGGTTCTCGTCGACCTGATCATGGTGCTGGTCGGCGCGACTCGCGACGCCCGCGGCAACGCACTGGCCGGCTACCAGCAGCACAAGAAGACGTCGTGGATCGTCACCGGTGTCGTCCTGGTACTCGGCCTGATCATGAACCTCGTCAACGGCGGTATCGCGAGCGATTCCACCGTACCCGCAGCGAAGGACGACGCCGTGGTGGAGGTCGTGGAGACGCCGGCCAGCGAGATCGCCGAGACCCAGGAGCCGGTCGTCGAAGAAGAGGCGGAAGCCGAACCAGCCGAGCCCGAAGTTCCGACGGAGTACAAGAGCGCACTCACCAAGGCCAATCAGTATGCCGACTTCATGCACATGAGCAAGGCCGGGATCTTCGACCAGCTGACATCCGAGTACGGGGAGAAGTTCTCCGCTGAAGCAGGCCAGTACGCCATCGACAATGTGCAGGTCGACTGGAACGCGAACGCGCTCGCCAAGGCCAAGGAATACCAGGAGCTGATGGCGATGTCGCCCGACGCGATCCGCGACCAGCTCATCAGTGACTATGGGGAGAAGTTCACCCCCGAGGAAGCCGACTACGCCATCGCCAATCTCAACGGCTGATCTTCGGGAGCAATCGCAGACATGAACGACTCCGCCATCCTCAGCTGGACGCTTCAGCAAGAGATCCCGGTCCCGTCGGACGTGACGACGCTGCTCGCCGAAGGCGAGCAGCCGGTGACCTCGTTCAAGACCTTCCGCGATTCGGCGACTTTCACCACGAAACGACTCATCGTACGCGATGCCCAGGGGATCACGGGCAAGAAGGTCGAGATCTACTCTCTGCCGTACAGCTCAATCCTTATGTGGTCGTCCGAGAACGCGGGGACCCTGGATTGGAACTCGGAGATCGAGCTCTGGACCAAGGCAGGACACATCAAAGTCAAGCTCGCCAAGGGAGCCGACGTGCGCCGTATCGATAGCCTGATCGCCTGGGCCGTCCTGAACAGCCACTGAGCCCGTGCCCGAGGGGCGACGCCGAGCGGCGCTCCTCGGGCACGACATAATGGGCGGATGAGCACTCCCTCGAGCGAAGCGAAGAGCATCCCCGGCTGGCGTCATCTCTACTCCGGCAAGGTCCGTGACCTGTACGCGTCGGAGGACGCCGCCGACACCCGCATCCTCGTCGTCGCATCCGATCGGGTGAGCGCCTTCGACTTCGTACTCTCTCCCGGCATCCCCGAGAAGGGGGCGCTGCTGACCAGCCTCAGCCGCTGGTGGTTCGCGCACCTCGACTTCCCGAATCACCTCGCAGAGGGCGAGATCCCCGAGGCCGTCGCCGACCGCGCCATGCTCGCGCAGTCGCTCGAGATGCTGCCGATCGAGTGCGTCGTGCGCGGATACATCACCGGAACCGGATGGCTGGAGTACCAGGAGAGCGGCACGGTCTGCGGCATCCCTCTGCCCGTCGGCCTCGAGAACGGCGACCGCCTTCCCGAGCCCATCTTCACCCCCGCGTACAAGGCGCCGATGGGCGAGCACGACGAGAACATCACCTACGAGCGCGTGGTCGAGCTCGTCGGCGCGGAGCGCGCCGCCGAACTGCGCGACGCATCGCTGACGCTGTATACGCGCGCCGCCGCGATCGCCGAGGAGCACGGGCTGATCCTCGCCGACACCAAATTCGAGTTCGGAACGGATGCCGAAGGCACCCTGCGCGTGGCCGACGAGGTGCTCACGAGCGACTCATCGCGCTACTGGGATGCCGCGGCGTGGGAAACCGGCACGACCCCCGCCGAGCGGATGGCGAGCTTCGACAAGCAGATCGTGCGCGACTGGCTGGCCTCGAACTGGGACAAGCAGGGCGAGCCGCCGGTGCTGCCCGACGAGGTCGTCGAGCGCACGGCCGCGCGCTACCGCGAGCTCATCACCCGCCTGACGGCGTAGCCCGCAGGCCCTCACGCCCCGGGGGCCCGGGCGCCCGGGCGCCCGCGACACTTCGGGGGCCGTCTGCACACCTGTCGGACGGATCCCGCGGATGCATCCGACATCCGTCGCCCGTGCCCTTGAACTGTCGCACCCACCACCGCACCCTGCACCGCACCTGCGCACCTCCGAGTCGGTAATGTTGCCCCGACCCCGAAAATGAGGAGCATCCGCATGCCCGTCTGGAAGATTCACGGCGACGGGCGCAACGTCGCCCCCGGCAACGTCGTCAAGCCCGAAGAACGACTCAATTGGCCCGCGACCTTCGCGATCGGTGCGCAGCACATCGTCGCGATGTTCGGTGCGACATTCCTCGTGCCGATCATCACCGGCTTCCCGGTCTCGACGACGCTGCTGTTCTCGGGGATCGGCACACTCCTGTTCCTGCTGATCACGCGCAATCGGCTTCCCAGCTACCTAGGCTCGTCGTTCGCGTTCCTCGCCCCGATCACCGCGATCAATGGCGGGGGTGCGCTCGAGACGCCCGAGCAGATCGCCCAGGCCCTCGTCGGCGTGCTCGTCGTCGGAGTGCTGCTGGCCGGCATCGGATTCCTCGTGCAGGCGGTCGGCGTCGGATGGATCGACCGCTTCATGCCGCCCGTCGTCGCAGGATCCATCGTCGCCCTCATCGGCTTCAACCTCGCCCCGGCGGCGTGGAACAACTTCACGCTGCAGCCGGAGCTCGCCTCCGTCACGCTCATCGCGGTCGTCCTTTTCAGCGTGTTCTTCCGCGGGTTCCTCGGACGCATCTCGATCTTCCTCGGCGTGGTCGTCGGGTACATCGTGGCGATCTTCACCGGGCAGGTGAGGTTCGACGGCATCGAGGAGGCCGCCTGGATCGGTCTGCCCGACTTCCATCTCGCCGCGGTCACCGACCCTGGCGCGTGGGCGTTCGCGCCGATGTTCCTGCCCGTCGTGCTCGTGCTCATCGCCGAGAACGTCGGCCACGTGCGCGGTGTCGCCACGATGACGAACGACCCGTCGATCAACAAGCACACCGGACGCGCCCTGATCGCCGACGGCCTCGCCACGACGCTCGCCGGCGGTTTCGGCGGATCGGCCACCACCACCTACGGCGAGAACATCGGCGTGATGGCCGCGACCCGCGTCTACTCGACCGCCGCGTACTGGGTGGCGGGCTTCGCCGCGATCCTGCTGGCGTTCTCACCGAAGATCGGCTTCATCTTCAACACCATCCCACCTGGAGTCCTCGGTGGCGTGACCACTGCGCTGTACGGCCTCATCGGCGTCATCGGCATCAAGATCTGGGTCGACAACCGCGTCGACTTCTCCCGGCCGGTCAACCAGTACACGGTCGCCGTGTCGTTCGTGATCGCCGTCGGCGGCTTCGCGATGTCGTGGGGTGCGTTCCAGCTCGGCGCGATCGTCATCGGCACCGTCGCCGCCCTGCTCATCTATCACCTGGGCAACGCGATCGCCCGCTGGCGCCGCTCAGGGGCGGATGATGGCGGCCCGATCCCCGCCGTCGGCCCGCTGGGCGGCGACCCGGAGTAGATCGCCCTCACTCGAAAGGGAGGAGATCGCACGATCCGGAGGATGAATCCGGCGTGCGGACCCTCCCTTTCGTGTGTTCTCCTCCGGATCGCGGATGCCGCGGCTCACGCGACGACGAACCGCACGCGCGCGCCCGGCGGCAGCTGCCCGGCGAGGTCCAGGCTGCGGTCGGTGAGCGCCGCGATGATCGGGTAGCCGCCGGTCGTCGGATGATCCGGCCCGAAGAGCACCGGCTGCCCATCCGCCGGCACCTGCACGGCCCCTTCCACCGCTCCTTCGCTGGGCAGTTCACCGTGCACGGCGCGCTCGAGCGGCACGTCGCCCTGCAGCCGGATGCCCACCCGATCGGCCCTGGCCGTGACGAGCCATGACTGTTCGAGCAGCACGCGCAGTGCGGCGGCGGTGAACCAGTCATCCCGTGGTCCGAGTGCGATGCCGAGCTCGACCTCATCGCCGGGCGCCGGCAGCGTGCGCGTCACGACGATCGGGTCGACGGCCGCGGCGATCTCACGGCCGACGGTGACGAGATCGCCTGCCATCAGCGGTGCGGGTCCGATCCCCGACAGCGTGTCGGTGGACCGGCTCCCCAGCACCATGGACCCGCCCGCGCCACCGCGCAGACCGATGACATGCCGCAGCCCGCGCAGCGGCGGACCGAGCGTCAACTCGTCACCGGCGGCGGTCGCGAACGGAGATCCGTGCGTGATCTCGCGGCTGCGGCCGGAGGCATCCACGAGTTCGAGGTCCGAGAGCGCGCCGGTCACGACCGCGACCCCTGCGCCGTGGAACCCGAGCACGGCGGGGCCGATCGACTCGATCACGGCGGCCGATGCGGCATTGCCGACGGCGCGGTTCGCGGCGCGCATGGCGGTGCGGTCGGCGGCTCCGGATGCCGAGACGCCGAGCGCCGCACGGCCGGCGCGCCCGGCATCCTGGATCAGCATCTGCATGGATGGGCGGATGACCTCTACCGAAGCGGATGCACCGAACGGCACGGCGACGGGCACACGCGCGACGTCGGATGCGGCGACCGACACGCGATCCGCCCGCTCGAATCGCACGGATGCGCCGGGCAGGAGCAGTGCAGGCGGATCGCGCTCGATGTCCCACATGACGGCGTCGGTGCGCCCGATGAGTTGCCAGCCGCCAGGGCTCTCCCGCGGGTAGACGCCGGTGAAGCGCCCCGCGAGCCCCACGGAGCCGACGGGCACTCGGGTGCGGGGAGACGACCGGCGCGTCACGTCGAACAGCGGGTCATCGCCGACGATGTAGCCGAAGCCGGGGGCGAACCCGGTGAACGCGACGCGCCACGAGGCGGCGAGGTGGCGGGCGACGAGTTCATCCGGAGAGACGCCGAGCAGGCGCGCCGCCTCGTCGAGGTCTTCGCCGTCGTAGCGCACCGGCACCGTCACCTCGCCGCCGGGCGGCGGCATCTCGGCATCCGCCTCGGAGGCGGCGAGCGCGTCGGCGAGTTCCGCGCCCGACGTGCGCAGCGGGTCGAAGCGCACCAGCACGGTACGGGCGCCGGGGATGCGCTCGATGATGCCGGGCACGTCGCCGAATGCACGGGCGAGCCGCATCGCCTCATCGAGGTCTGCCGCCTCGACGAGCAGTGCGCGATCGGATGCCGTGAGGATGCGCATCACACGAAAGGAGCGATCGTGATGCCGGCATCCTGCAGGAGCCGACGGATCCGCCGCGCCATCTCCACCGAACCGGGGCTGTCGCCGTGCACGCAGATCGACTGCGCCTGCACGGGCAGGTCGGTGCCGTCGATGGCGCGGATGACCCCGTCGAGAGCGAGGCGCACCATGCGCTCGGCGATCTCGACCGGATCGTCGAGCACTGCTCCGGCGCTCGCGCGCGGCACCAGACGCCCATCCGGCAGATAGGCCCGATCGGCGAACGCCTCGGCCGCGACGGCGAGACCCGCAGCGGATGCGATGGGCAGCACGACGCCGCCGGCGATGCCGAGCACCGCGAGACGCGGGTCGATGGCTCTGACAGCGGCGACGACATCCTTCGCCTGACGCTCGTCCCGCGCGATGACGTTGTAGAGCGCACCGTGCGGCTTGACGTACGAGACGGATGCGCCGACGGCATCCGCCATGGCGATCAGCAGTCCGATCTGCTCTTCGACATCGGCCTGCAGAGTCGCCGAGTCGACGTCGAGTGCGCGACGGCCGAAGCCGGCGAAATCTCGATACGAGGGGTGCGCCCCGATGGTGACCCCGCGCGCCGCCGCAGCGGCGAGCGTCTCGCGGATGCCCTCCGCCGTGCCGGCATGGAAGCCGCACGAGATGTTCGCGCTCGTGACGATCCGCAGCATGCCGGCATCATCGCTCACGATCCGGCCGGGGGCGTTCTCTCCGAGATCGGAGTTCAGATCGATGGCGGCCATGATCCCGACCATACCGAGTGCAGGAATAGATCGGCGCTCGCGTCCGTTCTCTCTGACATGATCGAAAAACTTGCCGCGACAACAACCATGGGGGCTGTGACACTGTTCGTCGCCGACCTCGATGCGATGACCGCTTTCTACCGCGACGTCATCACGCTGCAGGTGCTGAGCGCCGAAGGCGACTCTGTCGTCCTCGGCCGGGCGGGCAACCCGATCGTCATCCTGCAGCATTCGCCGACGCTGGCCCATGCGGCTCACGGCTCCGCCGGGCTGTTCCACACCGCGATCCTGTTCGAGTCGCAGGCGGCGCTGGCCTCCGCACTCGCCTCGGTCGCTCAGCGCGCCCCGCAGACGTTCACCGGCAGCGCCGACCACCTCGTCAGCCAGGCGTTCTACCTCACCGACCCCGAGGGCAACGGCATCGAGCTGTACTGGGATCGCGACCGCTCGGAATGGTCATGGACGCACGGTCAGGTCGAGATGGCGACGCTCTACCTCGACCCGAACGCCTTCCTCCAGGAGCACCTCTCCGAGGCGACCACCGACGCCAGCCCCGCGCAGATCGGCCACGTGCACCTGTCGGTCGGCGATGTCGCCACGGCGCGCGACTTCTACGTCGGGCGCCTGGGCTTCGACGCCACCGCATCCCTCGGCGAGCAGGCGCTGTTCGTGAGCGCCGGCGGGTACCACCACCACATGGCGATGAACGTGTGGAACTCCCGCGGCGCCGGCCCCCGGATGCCCGCTCTCGGACTCGGTCAGGTCGACCTCGCCCTGCCGGATGCCGACGCGCTCGGCGAACTCGGCGAGCGCCTCACCCACTACGGCACCCAGGTCGCCGACGACGGCCGCACGCTCACGTTCAGCGACCCGTGGAACAACACGCTCAAGGCACAACTGGCCTGAGCCACCGCCGCCATGCCCCTCAGGCCGAGGCGCGCACGACCAGTTCGGTCGGCAGGATGGTCGTCTGCGACGGTTCGCCGCCGGCGAGCCGCGACAGCAGCACGGCCGCCATCGTCTCGCCCTGCAGGTACATCGGCTGGCGCATCGTCGTCAGCGCCGGATCGGTGGACAGCGCGACGGAGGAGTCGTCGAACCCCATCAGCGCGACATCCTCCGGCACCCGCAGTCCCACCGATCGCATCGCCATCAGTGCGCCGCGTGCCATGAGGTCGCTGGCGATGAAGATCGCATCAGGTGTACCCGCGGCGAGGATGCGCCGCACCGCCGCGGCACCACTGGCCTCGGTGTAGTCGCCCTCCTCCTCGGCGAAGGGGGTGAGTCCGGCATCCGACAGCGCAGCGCGGAAGCCGGCGACGCGATCGACCGAGGCGAGCATCGTGAGCGGTCCCGAGATCGTGGCGATGCGGGTGCGACCGGTGCCGATGAGATGCTGCGTGGCCGCGTGCCCCGCCGCGACGTTGTCGACGTCGACGACGTAGTCGGTCTCCCTCGAGTGCTGCGGGCGTCCGCCCCAGACCACCGGCACCGCGTCGGCGATGCGCGCGATGAACGCATCGCTCGTGTGGTGCGAGACGATCAGTGCGCCATCGACGCCGCCGTTGCGCACGAAGCTGGTCATCTTGTCGCCGGGGTCGTCACTGGCGATGAGCAGGTTCAAGAGGTAGTCCGAGCCGCGGAGCGCCCCGGTGATGCCGGCGACGATCGAGGCGAAGAACGGGTCGCCGAAGAAGCGCGTCGTGTCCTCGGGAACGATCAGCGCGATCGCGTTCGTCTGCCGCGACGCCAACGACCGCGCCGCGCGATTGGGCACGTAACTCAGCTCGGCGATCGCCGTCTGCACGGCCTGCAGCGCCTCGGGGCTGACGGCGCTCGAGCCGTTCACGACGCGCGAGACCGTCGACCGCGACACACCGGCCGCGGCCGCCACCTCTTCGATCGTCGCTCGCGCCATCGGGTTTCTCCTCCGTTCGAATCGCGCAAGTTGCTGCACTTCGGGACGAAAGCGTGCGGCGATGATCCGAGCGTACTCGCGGCCACTGTCCTTCACCGTGCGCTGCTGGGTGTCGTAGTCGACGCGCACGATTCCGAAGCGCTTGTCGTAGCCCCACGCCCACTCGAAGTTGTCCATGAGCGACCAGTAGAAGAATCCCCGTACATCGACGCCGGTATCCGCCGCATCGAGCACGGCTGCGAGGTGGTCGCGCACGTACGCGACACGGTCCGCGTCGTGCACGTGACCGTCATCGGTCACGACGTCGTCGAACGCCGCGCCGTTCTCCGTGACGTAGAGGGTCACATCGCGCTCTGCGGTGTAGTCGTCCGACAGCCGGCGCAGCAGGCGCGTGAGCCCCTCCGGCTGGATCTCCCAGTTCTGCGCGGTGCGCGGGAGCCCGCGCTCCACCGCGTGGATGCCGTCATCAGACGGGTACGGGCTGCGTCCGGTGCGCTCGGTCGCCGGCGCGCCGGAGACGGGCGGATGCTCCGGAGCACTGCCCGAGAGGAAATCACCGTGGTAGTAGTTGACGCCCTGCGTGTCGATCCTCTGCGAGATCGTCGCCAGGTCGCCAACGTGAACGGCGGCCTCGAACTGCGCGACGGCATCCGCATCGACCGCGCGGATGTCCGCGATGATGTCGGCGGGGTACTCACCGCGGTGGATCGGGTCGAGGAACCACCGGTTGAACTGGCCGTCGACTCTGCGCACAGCATCCACGTCGGCGGGGTTCGTGGGGTCCGCAGGGTCTGCGACGGTGTGATTCAGCGTGATGCCGAGGTCGAGCGTCGAATCACGCGAGCGCAGCTCGCGGATCGTCTCGCCGTGCGCCAGCAGCTGGTGATGCGCCGCCAGCAGACCCTCACCGATGCTCGTGCGACCGGGGGCGTGCTCGCCGCCGGTGTACGAGAGGAACGACGAGCACCACGGCTCGTTCAGCGTGGTCCACACGTTCACCCGGTCGCCGAGCGCATCGTGCATGGTGCCGGCGTACTCGAGGAATCTGCCGACGACATCGCGGTTCGTCCACCCGCCGGCCTCCTGCAGCGCCTGCGGCATGTCCCAGTGGTACAGCGTGAGCCACGGCAGGATGCCGGCATCGAGCAGTTCGTCGACGAGGCGCTTGTAGAAATCGACGCCCTTCTCGTTCACGGCGCCGCCGTCGGGTCGCACCCGCGACCACGAGGTCGAGAAGCGGTACGTCTGCAGTCCGAGCTCGCGCATGAGCGCGACATCGTCCCGGTAGCGGTGATAGTGATCGCACGCCTGAGCGCCGTGGTCACCGCCGACCACGGCACCGGGGACACGGGCGAAGGCATCCCAGATCGAGTCCGTGCGGCCGTCCTCGTGCGCCGCGCCTTCGATCTGGTAGGCGGCCGTGGCCGCACCGAACAGGAAGTTCTCGGGAAAGGGCCTGGTCATAGTGGTCATCCTTTCACCGCGCCCGCCATGATGCCACTGACCAGCTGCCTGCCTGCGACCACGAAGAGGATCAGCAGGGGCAGGGTCGCCAGCACCGCACCGGTGAGCACGATCGAGTAGTCGACGTAGTAGCCCGACTGCAGCTGGCTGAGCGCCGTCTGCAGGGTCGGATTCTGCGGGGAGAGCACGATGAGCGGCCACAGATAGTCGGTCCAGGCCGTCATGAAGGTGAACAGGCCGAGGATCGCCATCGCGGGGCGTGCGGCGGGGAGGCCGACCGTGAGGAACGTGCGGAACTGGTTCGCGCCGTCCATCCGTGCGGCTTCGATGAGCTCGTCGGGGATGACATCGACCAGGTACTGGCGCATGAAGAACACCCCGAAGGCGGTGACCAAGGTCGGAATGATGACTGCTCCGATGGAGCCCGTCCAGCCGAGCTCGCGCATGACCATGAACAGGGGGATGATGCCGAGCTGCGTCGGGATCGCCATCGTCGCGATGACGAAGATCATCAATCCGTCGCGCCCCTTGAACCGCAGCTTCGCGAAGGCGTAGCCGGCGAGAGTCGAGAAGGTCACGACCGAGATCGTGATGACCGCCGAGATGACGAACGAGTTGCCCAGCGCCAGCCAGAACGGGATCGCGTCGAACACCTTGGCGGCGTTGGCGAAGAAGTTCCCCCCTGGGATCATCGGGAGGGTCTCGCCCCTGGTCGAGTTGGTGCCGCTCGCGACAACCACCGACCACCACAGCGGGTAGACGCTGCCGATGATGAACGCTGCGAGCAGTCCGTAGGTGAGGAATCCCGGACGGCTGCCGACGCCCGCCGTTCCCCCTGTGCCCCTGCGGCGGCGGATCTTCTCCGGCACGCTGAGCGCCTGCGTCGCGGTCATCGCCGTGCTCCTGTCGTGGTGCTCTCTCGCGCGCGGCGTCTGGCCGCACGGTTCTTGGGCGCATCGCCGGTGGATATCCGCCTGGTGAGCAGGAAGTTGATCACGCCGATTCCGACGATGAGCAGGAACAGCAGGATCGCCACGGCGGATGCTTCACCGAGGTTCCGGCGGAAGAAGGCCATCTCCCAGAGGAACAGCACGGTCGTCTGGAACTGGCGGTCGCTGCCGCCGATGCCGCCGGCGGTGGAGACGTCGAACAGGCGCGGCTCGGCGAACACCTGGAGTCCGCCGATCGTCGCGGTGATGATCACGAAGATCAGCGTCGGGCGGATCGTGGGGATGGTGATGGAGAAGAACCGGCGGACGGGTCCCGCCCCGTCGATCGCGGCGGACTCGTACAGGTCACGCGGCACGGCCTGCATCGCGGCGAGCAGGATGAGCGCGTTGTATCCGGTCCAGCGGAAGTTGACCATGGTCGCGATGGCGATGTGCGAGAGGAAGGTGTTGTGCTTCCACTCCTGATCGACGATCCCGATGAGGTTCAGCAGGTTGTTGGCGAGGCCGTCGGCCTCGTTGAAGACGCTCGAGAAGATGATCGCCACGGCGACCGGGGTGACGATGAAGGGGATGAGGATGCTCATGCGCCAGAACGTCGGCGCTCTGAGTCCTCTGTCGAGGAGATAGGCCACCACGAGCGCGACCGCCAGTTGCGGGATGGCCGAGAGCAGGAAGATGCTCAGCGTGTTGAAGATCGAGTTCCAGAACATGGCGTCGCCGAGGATCTCGACGAAGTTGCCGAACCCGACGAAGTCGCCCTGGCCCTTGAGCAGATCCCAGTCGAACACGGCCACGTACACCGTGTAGAGCAGCGGGAACAGCCCGACCAGGCCGAACAGCAGGAAGAACGGCGAGACGTAGAAGTACGGCGATGCCCGCTGGTCGAAGCGCGAGACGCGGTGGCGCCAGGAGCGCGGTGCAGTGAGAGTCATGTGGTCCTGTCTCCGGGAGGGGCTTCCGGTCGCAGTTTCTGTCGTTGTGGCGGCGCCGAAGCGACAGAAACTGCGACCTGAGCGCGACGGGTCGTCAGCCGACGAGCTCGTTCAGGAGGCCGATGGCCTGATCCCAGGCGCCCTTCGTGTCGGTCTCGCCGCGGTCGAGCGAGCTGAGCGCCGGCCCGAACACGTTCTCCTGGATGACGGAGTCGTCGGCACCCTTGAACTGCGCGACGACGCCCTTCGCACGCTCGGCGAGGATCGCGCCGGTGGGCGCGTCATTGAACAGCGGGTTCGGGGTGGCGGCTGCGGCCAGCTCCTCCTGCGCCTCGATGGTCGAGGGGAAGTTGCCTGCGGCCTCCGACTGCTTGACCTGCTGCTCCGGTTGCGTCAGCCAGTCGGCGAGCGCGGCGGCGGCCTCCTTGTGCTCGGAGGTCTCGGGAACGGCGAGGAACGCGCCGCCCCAGTTCGCCGCGCCTCCGGGGAACACGTCGGCGAAGTCCCACCCGGTCGAGGCGTCGCCGCCACCGGCTTCGAGCTGACCGGCGATGGTGCCGAGCATCCATCCGGGGCACACGAACGTCGCGAACGTGCCGTCGACGAACGACTTGCCGCCGTTCCAGTCCCATGCGGCCTGCGCGGCCGACTGGCCGCCCTCGGTCGCCGCGCCCAGCAGCTCGAAGCGGTCCTGCAGCTCGTCGTTGCCCTCGACGTTCAGTTCGCCGTCTGCGGTGTAGTAGCCCTCGTCGAGCTGGTTGACCATCGAGTTCCAGACGAAGCCGGAGTGGTCGTACCAGGCCTTGCCGGTCTTGGCGGTGTACTCGGCGCCGACGGCGAAGTAGTTCTCCCAGTCGCCGTTGAGAAGCTCTGCCACCGACTCACGGTCGCTGGGCAGGCCCGCGGCCTCGAAGGCCGGGCCGTTGTAGCAGATGCCCGTGGGGCCGATGTCCGTGCCGTAGCCGATCACACGACCCTCGGCGTCGGTGCCCTGCGCGTACTTCCAGTCGACCCAGTCGTCCTTGCGGTCCTCGATGCCGTAGTCGCGCAGGTCGACGAAGGTGTCGGAGACGTCCATGATCGCGCCGAGCCATCCCTCCTCGATCGCGACGATGTCGCTGAGGCCGGAGCCTGCGGCGATCTTGGTGAAGGCGTCGGTGCGCGCGTTTCCGCCGGTGTCGATGTTGGATGCCTCGATGGTGATGTTCGGGTGCTCCTCCTCGTACTGCTTGTAGAGGTCTTCGTAGCCGAAGGTGCCGAACGTCGTGACGGTCAGCGTGATGTCGGCGTCGCCTGCCTCGGCGTCGGCGTCGGCTTCGCCGGATGCGGCGCAGCCGGCGAGGGCGAGGGCTGCGACCGATGCGACGGATGCCGCGGTCAGCAGCCGTCTACGGATGGGTGTGTTCACGGTTCACTCCTTTGTGCGGGTGGAATCTCAGTGCCGGATTCATCGACCATGGGAGCGCTCCCACGACCGATGAGCCACTCTATGGGAGCGCTCCCATAGATGTCAAGCAGAGTGCTAGCAGGATGTCGAGCAGAGTGTTAGCTGAGTGTCGAGCAGAGTGTTAGCTGAGTGTCGAGCAGAGTGTTAGCTGAGTGTCGAGCAGAGCCAGATCCTCGCGTTCATACGCGGCCGGTACCCTTGATCGGTGCCTTCCCGCGAACTCTCCCCCGCCCTCACCCGCGCCGCATCGCTGATCCGCAGCATCCCGGACTATCCGGAGCCGGGGGTGCTGTTCCGCGACATCACACCGCTCCTGGCCGACCGCGATGCCCTGCGTGCGACCACCGATGCACTGATCGAGCCGTTCGCCGGCACCTTCGACTACGTGGCGGGCATCGAGGCACGCGGATTCCTGATCGCGGGGACCGCGGCGATCGCCGCGGGAGTGGGTCTCATCCCGATCCGCAAAGCCGGAAAGCTGCCGCGGCCGGCGGCATCCGTCGACTACTCGCTCGAGTACGGCACCGCCACCGTCGAGATGCACGACGATCTGCCCGCCGGGTCCAGGGTCCTGCTCATCGACGACGTGCTCGCCACCGGCGGCACGCTCGCGGCGGGACGGCGACTGATCGAGCAGCTCCACTCGCAGGTCGTCGGCATCTCGGTGCTCTTCGAGATCGACAGCCTGGGCGGCCGCGAAGCGATCGGCGACCTGCACACCGTCTTCCACTCGGCCTGATCCCTCACTCGGCCTGATCCCTGGCGCGCGGCGGCATGCCGAGATCCGCCGGCGCGGCGCCGCGGTCGATCGCCGAGCGGATCGCGATCGCGGCATGCGCGAGGCTGCTCAGCGCGACGAGCTGGCGAGCGCGGGCGTTGATGGCGAGCAGCATCCGCCTTGCCACCACGTCGGGCGACCCATCCGGCTGGAGGGCGGCGACGTTGCGACTGGCGAGCGGTTCGAGTGCATCGGCGTAGGCCATGAGCTCGTCGACGTCGTAGGCCAGCCCGACCTCGGCGGCCTGCGCGAGCGCGTGCGCGAGCCCCTGCTCGGCGACCCCCGGGTAACCGCGCCAGTCACGGCGCCGCATCAGTTCGTACGTGCGCTCGCGGTGCACCTCGATGCCGGAATCGGAGGCGCTCGCATCGGGCACGCCCAGGGCGAACGCCTGGCACGCGTTCATCACATCGAGCATCAGAACCCCCTCCGAGTCGATCAGGTCCGTGAGCGATTTGATCGCGGCCGTCGAGGCGCCGTACGAATCGCGCAGCACCGCGATGAGCCTGGCCCTGTCGACATGGTGCTGCTCGTACACCGCCGTCGTGGTGTTGCGCAGCCGACCGTGCGGCATGAGCCCCACCCTGATCCAGTGCTTGAGAGTCGTACGGCTGACACCGCTCTGAGCCTCGAGCTCACTCAGCTTCATGCAACCCCCTGGTATTGGAGAGTGGTGGGGCCCACTACTCTCCACGGTGCGCTCTCTGTGCGATGACTCTATTCTGACGGTGCGGGAAGTCTTCCCACCACTGGGGGACCGGAGGGGCGAAGGTCGATGAGCGCGGCTCGCGACATGCCCGAGCGGGCGCATCGGGGGTGCGTCGTCCGCTCGGGCATCCTTCTGCGGCTTCGACCGCATCGAGTCGAGCGCCACTCGAACGCTAGACTGGGCTCGCCCGCCTTCCCGCGACTTCCGGAGCCGTTCATGCCCACCATCGTCGTCGACGTCATGCCCAAGTCCGAACTTCTCGACCCGCAGGGAAAAGCCGTCTCCGGCGCGTTCTCCCGCCTCGGGGTGACCGACTTCAGCGACGTCCGCATCGGCAAGCGCTTCGAGCTCACCGTCGACGGCGAGGTCACCGACGCCGTGCTCGCCGCGGCGAAGAAGATCGCCGAAGACGTGCTGTCGAACTCCGTGATCGAAGACGTCGTCGGCATCGAGGTCGTCGAGTGACCGTCCGCATCGGCGTCATCACGTGGCCCGGATCCCTCGATGACCGCGACGCGCAGCGCGCGGTTCGCCTCGCAGGAGGCGAACCCGTCGCCCTCTGGCACGGATCGCACGACCTCGAAGGCGTCGACGCACTCGTGCTGCCCGGTGGCTTCAGCTACGGCGACTATCTGCGCTCCGGCGCGATCGCCGCACTCTCGCCCATCATGGCCGAGGTGAAGGATGCGGCAGCAGGGGGGATGCCCGTGCTCGGCATCTGCAACGGCTTCCAGATGCTCGTCGAGGCGCACCTGCTTCCCGGCGGGCTCATCCGCAACGACCACCAGCACTTCGTGCGGCGCGACCAGACGATCACCGTCGAGAATGCCGACACCGCGTGGACGAACGCCTTCTCGAAGGGGCAGGAGATCGTCATCCCGCTGAAGAACGGCGAGGGCGGCTACATCGCCTCTGATGAGACGCTCGACCGACTCGAGGGCGAGGGCCTGGTCGCATTCCGCTACAGCGGCGTCAACCCGAACGGCTCACTGCGCGACATCGCCGGCGTCACCAACGAAGCGGGGAACGTCGTCGGACTGATGCCGCACCCCGAGCACGCCACCGAGGCCGGCTTCGGCCCCGACACGGCAGACGCCATGCGCTCGGGCATCGACGGATTGGGCTTCTTCACGAGCGCGATCGCCGCCGTCGCCCGCGTCGCCGCGTAGAGCGACCTCGGTAGGCTCGAGGAGTGAGCCTCTTCGTCACCGTTCCCACCGCGCGCTTGGCCGAGAACCTCGGCGACCTGCCGGAGGGCGTGGACCTCGAGGTCTGGGACATGGCCTCGCCCGCCCCGCGCGAGCGCATCGATCTCGTCGTCCCGCCGTACATGGGCGGCGGTGCGAGCCTCGTCGCCCTGAACGGGCTCGACATCGGCCTCGTGCAGAGCCAGTCGATCGGCTACGACGGCATCGCCGGCAGGCTCCCTGCGGGCATCCCGTTCGCCAACGCCGCCAGCGTGCACGAGACCTCGACCGCCGAGATCGCGCTCGCGCTGACCCTGGCGGCGCAGCGGCAGCTCCCCCGGTTCGTCCTCGCGCAGCAGCACGCTCAGTGGTCGCCGGTGTTCGCCGAGAGCCTCGCGGACCGCAGAGTGCTGCTGGTCGGCTTCGGCGGTGTCGGCGAGGCGATCGCGCTGCGTCTGGAACCCTTCGAGGTCGACCTCACCGTCGTCGCCCGCACCGCAAGGCCCATCTGGCATGAGCGGCTCGGACGGGTTCAGGTGCACGCGATCGACGAGTTGCCTGCTCTCCTCGCCGACGCCGAGATCGTCATCGTCGCGCTCCCAGGCGGCGAGGCCACGCATCATCTGTTCGACGACGTGATGCTGGGCCGCATGGCCGACGGCGCCCTGATCGTCAACGTCGGCCGCGGAACTCTCATCGACACCGACGCCCTCGTGCGCCAGAACGGCCGAGTGCGCGCCGCGCTGGATGTCGTCGATCCCGAGCCGCTGCCCGAAGAGCATGTACTGTGGGGCGCACCCGGCGTGCTGATCTCCCCGCACGTCGGCGGGGCGTCGACGGCGATGAACCCGCGGATCGCACGGCTCATCCGCAGGCAGATCGAGCGGATGCTGCGCGGTGAGGCCCCGATGAATGTTGTGATTCCGGGGTGATGGTCATGCTGCCTCCGAACCGATTCGATCCGCGATCTAGCGCGTCTGCAAGCGTTTGCAGTAGGCTCGACATCATGACAGAGCTCGAACAGTTCGCCGCGCCCGGTTCCGAGTGGTGGCGCAGCGCAGTTATCTACCAGATCTACCCCCGATCCTTCGCCGACGCCTCTGGCGACGGAATCGGAGATCTGCCCGGCGTGACCAGCCGCCTCGACTCCCTCAAGGAGCTCGGCATCGACGCGATCTGGCTGAGCCCGTTCATGACGAGCCCTCAGAAGGACGCCGGTTACGACGTCGCCGACTACCGCGATGTCGATCCGCTGTTCGGCACCCTCGCCGACTTCGACTCCATGCTCGAGGGCGCCCACGCTCGCGGCATCCGCGTCATCGTCGACCTGGTGCCGAACCACTCCAGCGACCAGCACGTCTGGTTTCAGCAGGCGCTGAAGGCCGCGCCGGGCAGCCCGGAGCGCGCGCGCTACATCTTCCGCGACGGCAAGGGTGAGAACGGCGAGATCGCCCCCAACAACTGGGAGAGCGTGTTCGGTGGAGGCCAGTGGACGCGCGTCACCGAGGCCGACGGCACACCGGGCCAGTGGTACCTGCACATCTTCGACGCCTCGCAGCCCGACTTCGACTGGACGAACGAAGAGGTTCGTGAAGAGTTCCGCGGCGTCCTGCGCTTCTGGCTCGACCGCGGCGTCGACGGATTCCGCGTCGATGTCGCCCACGGCATGATCAAGGCAGACGGGCTCCCCGACTACACCCCGCCCACCGAGGCTGGCTCGATGGGCGGCGGCGAAGACGATGTGCCGTACTGGGGCCAAGAGGGCGTGCACGAGATCTACCGCGACTGGCACAAGGTGCTCGCCGAGTACGACGGCGACCGCGCGCTGTGCGGCGAGGCGTGGCTCCCGACGCTGGACAAGACGGCTCTCTGGGTCCGACCCGACGAGATGCACCAGACCTTCAACTTCCCGTACATGATGACCGAGTGGGACGCCGAGAAGATCCGCGACATCATCCGCGAGTCGCTCGATGAGTTCGGCAAGGTCGGCGCACCCAGCACGTGGGTTCTCTCGAACCACGACGTGATCCGTCACGCGTCGCGACTCGCGCTCACCGCCGACAGCCCGCAGGGCGACGGCATCGGCCCGCTCTCGGAGGGCAAGCCCGACCAGGCGACGGGCCTTTCGCGCGCCCGCGCCGCGACCACCGTCATGCTGGCGCTGCCCGGATCGTCGTACCTGTACCAGGGTGAAGAGCTCGGCCTCCCCGAGGCCATGGAGATCCCCGACGCGTTCCGTCAGGACCCGACGTGGGTGCGCACGAACGGCGAGCGGTACGGCCGCGACGGCTGCCGCGTTCCGCTGCCGTGGGAGTCGGACGCTCCGGCGTACGGCTTCAGCGCCACGGGCGATTCCTGGCTGCCGCAGCCCGACCAGTGGGCGGCGTTCGCCCGCGACGTCGAGCAGACCGACGGCGCCTCTACTCTCGCGCTGTACAAGACGCTGCTTCGCCTGCGCCGCGAGCGCGAGCTCGGCACCGGATCGCTGGTGTGGGAAGACCTCGGCGCCACGGCGGTCGCGTTCCGACGCGGCGATCTGCACGTGGTCGCGAACCTCGGCGCAGAGCCGCTCGAGCTCGGCGACGATGTGACGTTCATCGTGCAGAGCGAGCCGTTCGACGGGTCGGCAGTGCCGACCGATCGCGCCGTCTGGTACACGAAGGGCTGAAATGGTCAGTATCGATGAGGTCGCGCGAAGAGCCGGACTGTCCACAGCTACGGTCTCGCGCGCCCTCAGCGGTCGCGGCTATGTCTCTGCGGCATCCAGGGAGAAGGTCCTCCAGGCTGCTCAGGAGCTCGGCTACGTGGTCTCATCGCGGGCTTCGAGCCTCGCGTCGGGGCGCACACGGAACATCGGCGTCGTGGTGCCGTTTCTGGATCGCTGGTTCTTCAGCATGGTGCTCTCGGGTGTGTCCAGTGCGCTGATGCGCCACGGGTACGACATCACGCTGTACAACATCACGGCCGACCAGGACGTGCGCAGAGACGTGTTCGAGACGGCGCTGCGGCGACAGCGTGTGGATGCCGTGATCGCCGTCTCGATCGAGCTCGACGAGCACGAGACGGGCCAACTGCTCGCGCTCGGCCTGCCGGTGATCGCCATCGGCGGGCCGAACCCCAGGCTCGACACCTTCACGGCCGACGAGGTCGCTCTGGCAGAGCTCGCCACCGAGCATCTGCTGAGCCTCGGACACACCGAGATCGCGCACATCGGCGCGAACCCCGAGTTCGACATGGACTTCCACATCCCGACCAAGCGCCGCCTCGGTTTCGAACGCGCACTGGCCACCGCCGGGATCACCCCGAATCCCGCGTTCCTGGAACCCGCGGACTTCACGGTCGAGGGCGGTTATCGTGCGGCGAAGCAGCTGCTCGGGAGGCCGGGGCCTCGTCCGACCGCCGTGTTCGCGGCGTCGGATGAGATGGCGATCGGCGCGGTCGTCGCAGCCCGCGATCTCGGCTACCGCGTACCCGAAGACCTCTCGGTCGTCGGGATCGACGGCCACGAGCTCGGGTCGTTCTTCCGGCTCACGACGGTCGACCAGTTCCCCCTCGCACAGGGTGAGCGCGCCGCCGAGGCCGTGCTCGCGAAGCTCGAGGCGACGAGCGAACTGACCGCTCACGCGACGCTGCCGTTCGAGTTGATCGTGCGCGGCACCACCTCACGCCCGCAGAAGCGGTGACGGGGCACGCCGTCATGCGAGCGGGAAGCCCCCGCTCAATCGACCGTGGAACGAACCGCTCGCCTCGTTGAGGCCCACGAGCTCGACGGCCTTGCCCTGCGCTGCGTACTTCGTCCGGATGGCGTCGAGAGCGGCGACGGACGATGCATCCCATATGTGCGAGCGCGACAGGTCGATCACGATGCGATCCGGGTCGCCCGTGTACTCGAACTGCGTGGTGAGGTCGTTGCTCGAAGCGAAGAACAGCTCTCCATCGACGACGTAGTGCGCCGCATCCGTCGACACGGTGCGCGTGACCGTCGTGAAATGCGCGACGCGGCGCACGAACAGCACTGAGGCCACGGCGACGCCTGCGACGACCCCGATGGCGAGGTTCGACGTGATCACGACCAGCACGACGGTCGAGAGCATGACGATGGTCTCGCTCTTCGGCATCCGCCTCAGCGTCGATGGACGGATGCTGTGCCAGTCGAAGGTGGCCACGCACACCATGATCATCACGGCGACCAGCGCGGCCATCGGAATCATGGCCACCACGTCGCCGAGCGTGACGACGAGCACGAGCAGGAAGACGCCGGCGCAGAACGTCGAGATGCGGGTGCGGGCGCCGGAGACCTTCACGTTGATCATGGTCTGGCCGATCATCGCGCACCCGCCCATGCCGCCGAAGATTCCGGAGATCATGTTCGCGACTCCCTGACCCCATGCCTCACGCGTCTTGTGCGAATGCGTGTCGGTGATCTCATCGACGAGCTTCGCGGTCATGAGCGATTCGAGCAGCCCGACCAGCGCCATCCCGAGGGAGAACGGCGCGATGATCGTCAGCGTCTCCCAGGTGAGCGGGACGTTCGGGATGAAGAGCTCTGGCAGGCTGCGCGGCAGTTCGCCCTCGTCGCCCACCGTGGGGACATCGAGCGCGAACACCACGACGACCGCAGTGATCAGCACGATCGATACGAGGGGCCCGGGGATCACCTTCGTGATGCGCGGCATGGCCACCATGATCAGGATGCCGCCGGCGACCAGCGGATACACCAGCCACGGCACATCGATCAGCTGGGGCAGTTGCGCGATGAAGACGAGGATGGCGAGGGCGTTCACGAACCCGGTCATGACGCTGCGGGGGATGAAGCGCATCAGCTTCGCGACGCCGAGTACGGCGAGAAGGATCTGGAACACTCCGGCGAGGATGACCGTGGCGATGAAGTAGTCCATCCCGTGCTCGCGCATCACCGGTGCGATCACGAGGGCGACCGCGCCGGTGGCGGCACTGATCATCGCAGGGCGACCGCCGACGAAGGCGATCGACACCGCCATCACGAATGCCGAGAACAGTCCCACTCTGGGGTCGACTCCGGCGATGATCGAGAACGCGATGGCCTCGGGGATCAGCGCGAGGCCGACGACGAGTCCGGCGAGGACCTCGCGGGTCAGCAGACGAGGCGACGTCAGCGCATCGAGCACGGAGGGATGCGGCCGGTAGCGGGTGCGGTCGTCAGCGGTGGTCACAAGGCTCCACCTTAGGCGGGGGCTGGTACTCGCTCGACGTCCCACCGGCGGACGCGCCTGGATAGAGTCGACGCCATGGCCATCGACCTCGAATCGCTGTACACCGATCTGCATCGGCATCCGGAGCTGTCGTTCCAGGAGACGCGCACGGCCGGCATCGCCGCCGGCCACCTGCGCGACCTCGGACTCGAGATCGAGGAGGGCGTCGGGGTGACCGGCGTCGTGGGACTGCTGCGCAACGGCGACGGGCCCGTCGTCTGGGCGCGCGCCGATATGGACGCCCTTCCGGTCGAAGAGATCACCGGACTGCCGTATGCGAGCACGGCGACCGGCGTCGACCCCGCGGGGAACACCGTGCCGATCATGCACGCCTGCGGCCACGACATGCACGTCACCGCGATGATCGGCGCGGTCGAACGACTCGTCGCCGCACGCGCGGAGTGGTCGGGGACGCTCGTGGTGCTGATCCAACCGGCCGAGGAGTACGGTGCCGGTTCACGGGCGATGCTCGATGCCGGTATCCTCGACCGCTACCCGCGACCCGATGTCGTTCTCGGCCAGCACGTCACGCCGCTTCCTGCGGGAGTCGTCGGCATGCGCCCGGGACCGCAGATGGCCGCAGCCGACGGCATCACCGTCACCCTGCACGGCCGAGGCGGCCACGGTTCGCGCCCTCACACGACGATCGACCCGGTCGTCATGGCCGCCGCGACCGTCATGCGGCTGCAGACGATCGCCTCACGCGAGCTCGACCCGCGCGGAGTAGGGGTCGTGACCGTCGGATCGATCCACGCGGGCACGAAGAACAACATCATCTCGTCCGAGGCGACGCTCGAGCTCAGTCTGCGCTACCCCGACGACGCAGCCCGCGAGCGGGTCATCACCAGCGTCGAGCGGATCGTGCGGGCAGAGGCTGCGGCATCCGGCGCAGAGCGCGAGCCCGAGTTCCGCACCGAGCACACCCTGCCTCCCACGATCAACGATCCGGATGCCACCGCCCGGGTCAGCGCGGCGATCGATCGTGCGCTCGGCGCCGGCACCGTGATGGATCCGGGCTTCTTCACCGGCAGCGAAGACGTCTCGTGGTTCGCACGCGACTCCGGCGCACCGCTCGTGTTCTGGTTCTGGGGCGTCATCGACGCGGACGCCTATGCCGCTGCTGTCGCCGCCGGCACCGTGTCCGACGTGATCCCGACGACGCACTCCGCGCTGTTCGCCCCGGTGATCCGCCCCGGGATCGAGATCGGCGTCACCGCGATGACGGCGGCAGTTCGCGAGTTCCTGGGCTGATCGCGGTTGCTCTCCGCTCTTTCCGCCGCATAACTCCGGAGCTTCTGCCCGATCCGGCCCCCGGTGCACCGAACCCGCGGCGATTGCCGAAAAGCTCCGGAGAAAAGCTCCGGAGTTGTGCGGAGCGGAACAGGGCGCCGAGAAGTGTGCGAAGCGGAACAGGGCGCCGAGAAGTGTGCGGAGCGGAACAGGGCGCCGAGAAGTGGGCGGAGCGGTCAGAGGAGTTCGCCGACCAGCGTTTCGATGCGAGCGCGGATCTCGTCGCGGATCGGCCGCACCGCGTCGATCCCCTGCCCAGCCGGGTCATCGAGCGTCCAGTCCTCGTAGCGCTTGCCGGGGAAGATCGGGCAGGCATCGCCGCATCCCATCGTGATGACCACATCGGATTCCCTGACCGCCTCGGTGGTGAGCACCTTGGGGAGCTCGGAGGTGATGTCGATGCCGGCCTCGCGCATCGCCTCGACGGCGACGGGATTGATCCGATCGGCAGGCACGGAACCCGCAGAGCGCACCTCGATGCGGTCACCGGCCATCTCGCGGAGGAACCCCGCGGCCATCTGGGAGCGGCCGGCGTTGTGCACGCAGACGAAGAGCACGGAGGGTGTGGATGCAGTCATCGGGTCGGGCCTTCCAGAGCGTACGGATCGGTGTGGAACCACGTGCGTGCCAGTCGGAGCGAGACGTGGACGAGTCCCACGAGAACGGGGACCTCGATGAGCGGCCCGACGACACCGGCGAGCGCCTGACCGGAAGCTGCGCCGAACGCGCCGATCGCGACGGCGATGGCGAGTTCGAAATTGTTGCCGGCCGCGGTGAACGCGAGTGTGGAGGACCGCGCATACCCCAGGTCGAGCACCCGCCCTGTGAGGATGCCGGCGAACCACATGATCGCGAAGTACACCAGCAGCGGCAGTGCGATACGGGCGGCATCCCAGGGCCGTGAGATCACCTGGTCGCCCTGCAGCGCGAACAGCAGCACGATCGTGAACAGCAGCCCGTACAGCGCCCACGGGCCGATCCGGGGCAGGAAGCGCTGCTCGTACCACTCGCGTCCTCTGCGGCGCTCGCCGATGTACCGCGATGCGAACCCGGCGATGAGCGGAACGCCGAGGAACAGCAGCACGTTCAGCGCGATCTGCCACACCGAGACGGTCAGCCCCTCGGTGTCCAGCCCGAGCCACCCTGGCAGCACCGTGAGGTAGAACCACCCGAGCAGCGCGAACGCGACGACCTGGAACACCGAGTTGAGGGCGACGAGGACGGCAGCGGCCTCTCTGTCTCCGCACGCGAGGTCGTTCCAGATGATGACCATCGCGATGCACCGTGCGAGGCCGACGATGATCAATCCGGTGCGGTACTCGGGCAGGTCGGCGAGGAACACCCAGGCGAGGATGAACATGACCGCGGGGCCGATGACCCAGTTCAGCACCAGCGACGACACGAGGAGCCTCTTGTCGCCGGTGACGGCGGCCACCCGGTCGTAGCGGACTCCGGCGAGCACCGGGTACATCATCACCAGCAGACCGAGCGCGATCGGGACGGAGATCCCGCCGACCTCGAGGCGCCCGAGCAGATCGGCGATCCCTGGGACGAATCTGCCGAGAAGCAGGCCGCCCACCATGGCCAGGCCGATCCACAGCGCGAGCCAGCGGTCGAGCCGCGACATGCGTCTCGGGGCCACTGGCGCGGCCAGCCCCTGCGGGCCCGCCCCGATGACGACGGCGGGAGGCTCAGCCATCGCGTCTCCTCAGATTGAAGAATGTCAATACGTGCAAGACTAGCGGCATGAGCCTGCCCGTGACCATCGATCAGACCGCATGCTGCACGCCTCGGGCGACGTCATCGCTCTCTGCCGAGGAGGCCAGGGCGACCGCTCGGATCTTCAAGGCGATCGGCGATCCGACCCGCGTGATGCTGCTCTCGCTCATCTCCCGCAGCGAACGCGGCGAGGCGTGCATCTGCGACCTCACCGAGCCGGTCGGCCTGTCGCAGGGCACGGTGTCGCATCACATGAAGCTGCTCGCCGAAGCCGGACTCGTCACCCGTGAACAACGGGGCAAGTGGGCGTACTTCGCGCTGAACGACCGCGCACTCGACGCGGCCGCCGATGCGCTGCGCGGTATCTGACCCACCGCGGGAACTTGCCGGCCCCTACACGTCCACGACGCGCGACGGCTGCGGCGCCCTCGCAGGCGGAGGCGGGTCGAGCTGACGCTGCGGTACGCCGTGCGCCTCGTGGTGGAGCCGCTCCATGCGGGTGTCGAGCTCTGCGGCGGCCACGGCGGCGTCGGTCAGGCTCTCGACCAGATGAGCGGGCACCTGGTTGGAGAACTTGTAATAGATCTTGTGCTCGAGGCTCGCCCAGAAGTCCATCGCGATCGTGCGGAACTGCACCTCGACCGGCACGAGCAGCGGCCCTGTCGAGAGGAACACCGGCACCTCGATGATCGCGTGCAGACTCTTGTACCCGTTCGGCTTGGGCTCGGCGATGTAGTCCTTCACGACGCGGACGGTGATGTCGTCCTGCTGGGTGAGCAGATCGAACAGCTGATACACGTCGGCGACGAAGCTGCAGGTGACCCGCACTCCGGCGATATCGGTGATCTCGGCGCGGATGCGCTCGAAGTCGGGCTCCTCGATGCCCTTGCGGGCGATCTTCTCGACGATGCTGTCCGGCGTCTTCAGCCTGCTCTTGACGTGCTCGATCGGGTTGTACGAGTGGTCGTGCAGGAACTCGTCCCGCAGGATCGAGATCTTCGTCTCGACCTCACGCATCCCGAACTCGTACTCACGGAGGAAGCGCTGGAACTCATCGCGCAGTTCTCGTGTCTGGCGGATGGTGTCGTCGTTGACCTCGATGGTCGTCATGACTTCGACGTTACGCGTTCGTGTTCAGAGCGGGCTGTGCGTTCGTCACCGGCGAAACGGATGCCGCGTAAGGATCCCGTATACGGACGGGAGGTGGCCGTAGGGATTCCGTGAGGATTCCGTGAGGACGCCCCGGATCGGCGTAGTGTCACGCATCGTGACAGACGATTCCCGAGAGCCTGCGGATGCACCGCAGCTCGTCAAGCGCATCCTCCTCGGCGACCCGCTCACCTCGAAGCAGGTCGACGATCAGCTGCTTCCGAAACGCATGGCGCTGCCGATCTTCGCATCGGATGCGCTGAGCTCCGTCGCGTATGCGCCGCAGGAGCTCGTGATGATCCTCCTCATCGGCGGACTCACCTTCCTCTCGTTCGCGCCGATCGTCGCGGCAGCCGTCGTGGTGCTGCTCCTCGTCGTCGTCCTCAGCTACCGGCAGCTGATCAAGGCGTACCCCTCCGGCGGCGGCGACTACGAAGTCGCCTCGAAGAACCTCGGAGAGATCCCCGGCGTCGTCGTCGCCGCGGCCCTTCTCGTGGACTACGTGCTCACCGTCGCCGTCTCCGTGGCATCCGGAGTCGACAACATCATCTCCGCCCTCCCGGGACTGAACGCGTGGCGCGTCGAGCTCGCGGTCGGCTTCGTGATCCTCATCATCATCGTGAACCTGCGCGGCGTCCGCGAAGCGTCCGCCGTGTTCGCCGTCCCCACGTATGTGTTCATCGCGTCCGTCGGAGTCATGATCGTCACCGGACTCGTCCAGACGATCCTCGGAGACGCGCCCGTCGCCTCCAGCGCCGCGTTCTCGGTGCACTCCGAGGATCTCGGCCAGGCCGCCGTGATCCTGCTCGTCCTGCGCGCATTCTCGAGCGGATGCTCCGCGCTCACCGGTGTCGAGGCGGTCTCCAACGGCGTGCCGGCGTTCCGCGCACCGAAGGTGCGCAACGCACAGGCGACGCTCGTGCTGATGGGATCGATAGCGATCTGCCTCTTCGCCGGCCTCACCGCCCTCGCCCTCATCACCAGCGTGCGCTATGCGGAGAACCCGTGCGATCTGATCGGCTTCGACTGCACCGGTCCGCAGCCGAGCCTGATGGCCCAGATCGCCGCGGCGACATTCGGTGGCGGCAGCATCCTCTTCTTCATCGTGCAGGCGGCCACCGCCTGTGTGCTGCTGCTCGCGGCGAACACGGCCTTCAACGGGTTCCCGCTGCTGGGTTCGGTGCTGGCCCGCGACGGCTACGCCCCCAAAGCGATGAACACCCGTGGCGATCGGCTGGTGTTCTCGAACGGGATGATCCTGCTCGGCGTCGCGGCGATCGCGGTCCTGGTGATCTTCCAGGCGCGACTGACCACCCTCATCCAGCTCTACATCATCGGCGTCTTCGTCTCGTTCTCCCTCGGGCAGCTCGGGATGGTGCGGCACTGGCGACGGATCCTTCGCACCGCACGCGGAGGGAAGGTCGGGACCTCCGATCGCCGCTCCGCACGCGTCGGGCTCATCATCAACGCCACCGGTGCGACGCTCACGATCCTCGTGCTGCTCATCGTCACGATCACGAAGTTCACGCACGGCGCCTATCTGGTCTTCTTCGCCATCCCCGTGCTCGCGCTCCTGATGCTCGGCGTGAAGCGGTACTACCGCGACGTCGAGCACGAGATCGCGGTCGACGACACCACGCATTTCGGGGCGAGCGGCGACGTGGCGCTCGTGCTCGTCAGCCGACTGCAGAAGCCCGTGATCAAGGCGCTCGACTACGCCATCGCCGCCGAGCACGGGAAGACGCTGGCCGTCCACGTCGCCGTGTCCGAAGACGACACCGCTCAGCTGCGTGCGCAGTGGGCGGAGCATCGCATCCCGATTCCCCTCGTGATCGTGGATTCGCCCTTCCGCTCATTCGCCCAGCCGGTCGCCCAGTTCATCAAGCAGTATCGGCTCGAGCACGGCCCATCGGTGGTGACGGTGTATCTGCCGCAGTACATCGTGGGGCACTGGTGGGAGAGTCTCCTCCACAACCGACGCGCACGAAGGATGGCCACTCAGCTGATGCTCGTGCACGGCGTCTCGATCACACTGGTGCCGTGGCTCCTGGACTCCTCCGAGCTGATCTACGGCCGTCGCTCGCGGCCGGTTCCCGGTCAGGAGCGCGCCGGACGGCCGCTGCCGTGAGCATCCCGCATGCATCGCCGGCGCACCCGTAGGGAAACCGTGAGGATCATCGCCCCGGCTCCCGCACCGGAGTTGTATCGATTCTCGTGCTCGACATCCTCTACCTCGCGCTGACGTTCGCGCTCTTCACCCTTGTCGCTCTGATCGCGAAGGGAGTGGAGAAGCTGTGATCGTCTTCGAGATCGCCGCCGCTGCTCTGGCCGCCGCCGCGATCGTCTACCTCGTCGCCGTCATCGTCGCACCCGAGAGGTTCTGATGGCCGCGACGATCTGGTTCGGCGTCCTGCAGGGCGCAACGCTCATCGCTGTGCTCGTGCTGCTGTACCGTCCGCTCGGCGATCACATGGCGCGGGTGTACAGCTCGGTGCGAGATCTGCGCATCGAGCGCGGGATCTACCACCTCATCGGCGTCGACCCCGCATCCGAGCAGACCTGGCGAGCATATGCGCGCAGCGTGCTCGCCTTCTCTCTCGTCGGATTCCTGCTCGTCTACGGCCTGCAGCGGCTCCAGGCGTTCCTGCCGGAGTCGCTGGGGCTCCCCGCTGTTCCCGAAGGCCTCGCGTTCAACACCGCGGCATCGTTCGTCGCGAACACGAACTGGCAGTCGTATTCACCGGAGCAGACCGTGGGCTACGTCGTGCAGCTCGCTGGGCTCACCGTGCAGAACTTCGTCTCGGCGGCGGTGGGCCTGACGATCGCCATCGCCCTCATCCGCGGGCTCGCCCGACGGGGCGCCTCGACGATCGGCAACTTCTGGGTCGATCTCATCCGCGGGCTCGGGCGGCTCCTGCTGCCGATCGCCGTGATCGGAGCCGTGGCGCTGATCGCCGGCGGCGTGGTGCAGAACTTCGACGGATTCACCGAAGTGCAGACGGTGACAGGCGGGACGCAGACGATTCCCGGAGGCCCTGCCGCCTCGCAGGAGGTCATCAAGCTGCTGGGCACGAACGGCGGAGGCTTCTTCAACGCGAACTCCTCCCACCCGTTCGAGAACCCGACCGCGTGGACCAACCTGCTCCAGATCGTGCTCATCCTCGCGATTCCGTTCTCGCTGCCGCGGGCCTTCGGACGCATGGTCGGCGACCACCGTCAGGGCTACGCGATCGCCACTGTCATGGCGACGATCTTCCTCGTCTCGACCCTGTCGCTCTCCGCGCTCGAGCTGTCCGGCCACGGCACGGCCCCTGAGCTCGCGGGGGCAGCGATGGAGGGCAAGGAGCAGCGGTTCGGCATCCTCGGCTCCACGCTCTTCGGCAGTGCCAGCACGCTGACCTCGACCGGTGCGGTGAACTCGATGCACGACTCGTACACCGCGCTCGGCGGCATGATGCCGATGCTCAACATGATGCTCGGCGAAGTCGCCCCCGGCGGTGTGGGCTCGGGTCTGTACGGAATGCTCGTGCTCGCGATCATCGCGGTCTTCGTCGGAGGGCTGCTCATCGGCCGCACTCCCGAATACCTCGGCAAGCGGATCGGGCCGCGCGAGATGAAGCTCGCGAGCCTCTACATCCTCGTCGTCCCGGCGCTCGTCCTCGGAGGCACCGCGCTGAGCTTCGCGGTCCCCGGCGTCCGAAGCGATGTCGAGTCCACCAGCATCCTCAATCCCGGGGTGCACGGCATGAGCGAGGTGCTCTACGCCTTCACGTCAGCCGCGAACAACAACGGCTCCGCCTTCGCCGGACTCACCGCCGACACTCCGTGGTTCAACACGGCGCTGGGCGTCGCGATGCTGCTCGGAAGGTTCATCCCGATCGTGCTGGTGCTCGCCCTCGCGGGATCGCTCGCGGCTCAGGAGCGCATCCCCGCGACCGCGGGCACCCTCCCCACCCACCGGCCGCAGTTCGTCGGTCTCCTCCTCGCGGTGACGGTCATCGTCACGGCACTCACCTACTTCCCCGTGCTCACACTGGGACCACTCGCCGAAGGGCTCGTCTGACATGGCACTCATCACCTCCTCCGCCTCTGCTGCCGAGCAGGATGCCGCAGCATCCACAGCCTCCGCGCCGGATCGGACGCCGCGCGCTTTCGGCTGGGGTCAGCTCGCCCAGGCGATCCCCGGTGCGCTGCGCAGGCTGAATCCCGCTTTCCTCGTCCGCAATCCCGTGATGCTGCTCGTCTGGGTCGGCGCCGCGTTCACCACGATCCTGGCGGTCGCCGAACCGTTCATCGGCGGCCCAGGCGAGTCCGGGGGCACGGCAGTGCCTGCGCCGTTCACCTGGGGCATCGCCGTATGGCTGTGGCTCACGGTGCTCTTCGCCAATCTCGCGGAGTCGGTCGCAGAGGGGCGGGGCAAGGCCCAGGCCGCGAGCCTCCGGGGCACGCGCACGAACACGCTCGCACGACGCGTGTCGGCCTATGACCAGACATCGGATGCCGCAGCGATCCGCGCCGAGACGGTCGAGGTCTCATCGGCCGAACTGCAGCGGGATGACGTCGTGATCGTGTCGGCGGGTGAGCTGATCCCCGGCGACGGCGACATCCTCTCCGGCATCGCCACCGTCGACGAGTCGGCCATCACCGGAGAGAGCGCTCCGGTGATCCGCGAGTCGGGCGGTGACCGCAGCGCGGTCACCGGCGGCACCCGTGTGCTGTCGGACCGCATCGTCGTGCGCATCACCTCGAAGCCCGGAGAGACGTTCGTCGACCGGATGATCGCCCTCGTCGAGGGTGCGAACCGTCAGCGCACTCCGAACGAGATCGCCCTGAACATCCTGCTCGCAAGCCTGTCCGTCGTGTTCCTCGTCGTCGTACTGGTGCTGAATCCGATCGCCTCGTACGCCGCCTCGCCGGTGAGCATCGCAGTGCTGATCGCCCTGCTCGTGTGCCTCATCCCCACCACGATCGGCGCACTTCTCTCGGCGATCGGCATCGCCGGGATGGACCGCCTCGTGCAGCGCAACGTACTGGCGATGTCGGGGCGCGCCGTGGAGGCGGCGGGGGATGTGACGACCCTGCTGCTCGACAAGACCGGCACGATCACCTACGGCAACCGCCGCGCGCATGAGGTCGTGCGCATGCCGCAGGTCGACCCTGACGAGCTGCTGCGCACCGCGGCGCTGACCTCGCTGGCCGATCCGACGCCCGAAGGCGCCTCGATCGTCGAGCTGGCCGTCGCGCGCGGCATCCGGGCCGCAGAGCCCGCTGACGCGACGTTCGTGCCGTTCACCGCTCAGACGAGGATGAGCGGACTCGATCTCGCGGACGGCACGCAACTGCGCAAGGGCGCCGGCTCCGCGGTGCAGGCCTGGCTCGGTGCGGCCGACGACGATGAGCTGACCGCTCGCACCGATGCCATCGCCCAGAGCGGAGGCACGCCTCTCGTCGTCGCCGTGCGGAACGCCTCGGGCGCCGGTCGCGTGCTCGGAGTCGTGCATCTCAAAGACATCGTGAAGGACGGTCTGAGAGAGCGATTCGATGAGCTGCGCAGCATGGGGATCCGCACGGTCATGATCACCGGGGACAACCCGCTGACCGCGAAGGCGATCGCCGCGGAGGCCGGCGTCGACGACTTCCTCGCCGAGGCCACCCCGGAGGAGAAGCTCGAACTCATCCGCCACGAGCAGGAGGGCGGGCGCCTCGTCGCCATGACCGGCGACGGCACGAACGACGCTCCGGCGCTCGCGCAGGCGGATGTCGGGGTCGCCATGAACACGGGAACGTCGGCCGCGAAAGAAGCGGGGAACATGGTCGACCTCGACTCCGACCCGACCAAGCTCATCGACATCGTGCGCATCGGCAAGCAACTGCTCATCACCCGTGGAGCCCTGACCACGTTCTCACTCGCGAACGACATCGCGAAGTACTTCGCGATCATCCCCGCCATGTTCATGGGAGTGTTCCCAGGGCTCGCCGCGCTGAACATCATGCACCTGCACTCCCCGGCATCCGCCGTCACCAGCGCGATCATCTTCAACGCCATCGTGATCGTGCTCCTGATTCCGCTCGCCCTGCGAGGTGTGAAGTACCGTCCGGCGAGCGCCTCGCAGATCCTGCAGCGCAACCTTCTCGTGTACGGCCTCGGCGGTGTCATCGCACCGTTCATCGGCATCAAGCTGATCGACCTCGTCGTCAGCCTCATCCCCGGCTTCTGAAAGGCATCCCATGTCGTCCACTCGCACGGCCGTGCGCACCGCCGGTGTCGCCGTCCGCACCATGCTCGTCCTCACCCTGATCCTCGGCGTCGGGTACACGCTGCTCGTCACCGGCATCGGGCAGCTCTTCCTGCCGTGGCAGGCGAACGGATCGCCCGTCGGCGATGGGAAGGGCAGTGCGCTGATCGGGCAGTCGTTCACGGATGCCGACGGCGACGCCCTCCCCGAGTACTTCCAGTCGCGACCCTCCGCGGCGGGCGACGGCTACGACGGCGCCCGCTCAGGCGGCAGCAACCTCGGCCCCGAGAACGCCGAGCTGGTCACGACGATCGAGGAGCGCAGGCTCCGGATCGCCGAACGCGAAGGCGTATCGGCATCGCACGTTCCGGCCGATGCCGTGACCGCATCCGCGTCGGGTCTCGACCCGCACATCAGCGCCGCCTACGCCCTGCTGCAGGTGCCGCGGGTCGCACAGGCGCGCGGCCTGTCAGAGGCGGAGGTTCGCGACATCGTGGAGTCTAGGATTCAAGGACGGGACCTGGGCTTCCTCGGAGAAGAGCGCATCAACGTGGTCGAGCTCAACCTCGCACTCGACGACCAGGAGGGCTGATGCGTACAGAGCGCACGCCACGACGCGGCAGGCTCCGCGTCCTCCTGGGCGCCGCCCCCGGGGTGGGCAAGACGTTCGAGATGCTCGCCGAGGGCCACCGGTTGCGCGATGAGGGCCGTGACGTCGTCGTCGCACTCGTCGAGACGCATGATCGCGCGGCGACTCTGGCGCAGGGCGCCGGTCTCGCCGAGGTGCCCCGCCGCGTCGAGCGGCACCGCGGGGTCGTGCTGACCGATCTCGATCTGGATGCCGTGCTCGTGCGGGCACCGGAGATCGCACTCGTCGACGAGTTCGCCCACACGAACATCCCCGGTTCCCCCCGGAGCAAGCGCTGGGAGGACGTGCAGATCCTGCTCGACGCCGGGATCGATGTCATCACCACCGTCAACGTGCAGCACATCGAGTCCCTCAACGCCGTCGTCGAGAAGATCACCGGCATCGCCCAGCAGGAGACCATCCCGGATGCCGTCGTGCGCGCCGCCGACGAGATCGAGGTGATCGACCTCGCACCGCAGTCGCTGCGCGATCGCCTCGCCGCCGGTCTCGTATACCCCGCCGAGCGCATCGACGCGGCGCTGTCGAACTACTTCCGGCTCGGCAACCTCACCGCGCTGCGGGAACTGGCGCTGCTGTGGCTGGCCGACGAGGTCGACAGCGATCTGCGCACCTATCGCGCAGAACAGGGCATCGAGGGTGCGTGGCAGGCCAGGGAGCGCGTCGTCGTCGCCCTCACCGGCGGGGCCGAGGGCGAGACGCTCCTGCGACGCGGCGCGAGGATCGCCGCGCGCTCTGCGGGCGGTGAGCTCCTCGGCGTGCACGTGTCGACGCAGGACGGCCTGCGCACAGAGGCGCCAGGTGCGCTGACCGCACAGCGCGCGCTGGTCGATTCGCTCGGCGGCAGCTACCACCAGGTCGTCGGCGACGATGTGCCGGAGACGCTGGTGGAGTTCGCCCACTCCGTCGATGCCACCCAGCTCGTGATCGGCGTGAGCAGGCGGGGTCGCCTCGCGGCCCTGCTGACCGGCCCGGGAATCGGCGCAGAGGTCATCCGGCGCTCCGGCGACATCGACGTGCACATCGTCACCCACGCGCACGCCGGCGGCAGGACGAGACTTCCCCGGATCACCGGCGGAGCGCTCGGCTGGCGTCGTCAGGTGCTCGGCCTGCTCGTGGCGCTGATCGGCGGCCCTCTGCTGTCCTGGCTCCTGTTCGCGCTGCGCAATCCGGAGTCGATCACCGCCGAGGTGCTCTCCTACCAGCTGCTCGTCGTGGTCGTCGCTCTCATCGGGGGGCTGCGGCCTGCGGTGTTCGCCGCGGTGCTCTCCGGGATCACGCTGGACTTCCTGTTCGTCGCACCCCTGTACTCGGTGACCGTCGCGCACCCGCTGCACGTCATCGCGCTCGCGCTCTACGTCATCATCGCGGTGCTCGTCAGTCTCATCGTCGACCAGGCCGCGCGCCGAGCACGCGCAGCGCAGAGGGCGACAGCGGAGGCCGAGCTGCTCGCCTCGATCGCCGGGAACGTGCTGCGCGGCGACAGCGCACTGCTCGCGATCGTGAGCCGGACCCGAGAGGCTTTCGGGCTGAGCGGCGCGCGCCTGGTGTCGCCCGACGGCGAGATCATCGCGAGAGACGGCGAACCCCTGAGCGACGGCCGTGCGAGCACGATCCCCGTCGGCCGGTTCTCCGACGGGACCCCTCGCGCCTTCCTCGAGCTGCACGGCGGACCGCTCGATACCCCGTCCCGCCGGTTGCTGGATGTGATCGTCGCACAGCTGTCGGCCGCGATCGAGCACACCGACCTCACCGCGACCGCCCGGGAGGCCGAGGCCCTCGCCGAGACGGATCAGGTGCGCAGCGCCCTGCTGTCGGCCCTCAGCCACGACCTGCGCCGGCCGCTCGCCGCAGCGGTCGCCGCGATCGGCGGGCTCCGAGGGGCGCACCGGCTCTCGGCATCCGATCGCGAGGAGCTGCTGGCCACTGCCGACGAGAGCCTGGCGACCCTGTCCACCCTCGTCACCGATCTCTTGGACGTCAGTCGCGTGGAAGCAGGTGTGCTCGCGGTGTCCTCGACGCGCGTGGATGCCGCAGGCAGCATCCTGGCAGCGCTCGACGAGCTGTCGCTCGGGCCCTCGGACATCGAGCTCGCCCTGGATCCCGATCTGCCTCCGCTGCGCGCGGATCCAGTGCTGCTGCAGCGCGTGCTGGTGAACCTGCTCACCAACGCGTTCCGCTACTCACCGGACGATCAGCGTGTGCTGGTGTCGACGAGCCGGCTCGGCGACAGGGCGGAACTGCGGATCATCGACCGGGGCCCCGGGGTCTCGGCCGAACGTCAGAGCACGATCTTCCAGCCGTTCCAGCGGTACGGTGACACGGACAACACCACCGGGCTCGGCCTGGGGCTCGCCCTGTCGAAGGGATTCGCAGAGGGAATGGGAGGCGGTCTCGTGCCAGAGGACACTCCGGGCGGTGGCCTCACCATGGTGATCTCACTGCCCCTCGCCGCCGAAGCATCCGACCCTCGGGAGGCGGAGTGAGACTCCTCATCGCCGACGACGACCCGCAGATGGTGCGGGCCCTGCGCATCACTCTCGCCGCGCACGGCTACGAGGTCGTGACCGCCGTGGACGGGGCCGCGGCGATCGCCACGGCGGCGCAGACGCATCCCGATCTCATCCTCCTCGACCTCGGGATGCCCCGGCTCGACGGCATCGAGGTGATCCACGCGCTGCGCGGTTGGACCACCGCCCCGATCGTCGTCGTGTCGGGGCGCACCGGTTCGGCCGACAAGGTCGAGGCGCTGGACGCCGGAGCCGACGACTTCGTCACCAAGCCCTTCCAGGTCGATGAGCTGCTCGCGCGCCTGCGCGCGCTCACGCGCAGGGTGGCTCCCGCCTCAGGGGAGGCGATCGTGCGCTTCGACGACGTGGAAGTCGACCTCGCCGCGAAGTCGGTCACGCGCGCGGGCGCCCGCGTGCACCTGACGCCGACGGAGTGGCGGATGCTCGAGCACCTCGCCCGCAACCCCGGAGCCCTCGTCACGCGGCAGGACCTGCTCAAGGAGATCTGGGGCAGCGACCAGGTCTCCGACTCGGGCTACTTGCGGCTCTACATGTCGCAGCTGCGCAAGAAGCTCGAGTCCTCGCCGGCGGAACCCGTGCACTTGCTCACCGAATCGGGGATGGGCTACCGCCTGGTGCTGTGATCCGTACGCCGCGGACTCACACGTCGCGCGAGCGCCAGAGCAGCCAGACGAAGTACGGGGCGCCGAGGAGCGCGACGACGAGACCGGCGGGAAGCTGCTCGGGGGCGATGACGGTGCGGCCGATCGTGTCGGCCGCCCCCACCAGCAGCGCCCCGAGCAGCACGGCGACAGGGATGACGCGGGAATGCCTGGAGCCGACCAGCGCCCGTGCGGCGTGCGGTGCCACGAGACCGACGAAACCGATCACTCCGACCGCCGTGACGCTGAGGGCCGCGAGCACCGCGGCGGAGACGAGCATGATCATCCGCGTGCGCTCGACACCGATGCCGACCAGGCGAGGGGTGTCCTCGTCGAGCGCGAGCACGTCGGACTCGCGACGCACGGCGAACGCGAGCGGGAGGGCGATCACCAGCACGATCGCGATGGGAACGACCTGCTCCCAGACGCGCCCGTACGTCGTGCCCGAGAGCCAGGTGTAGATCTTCGGGGTGTCCCACGGGTTGGCCCGCAGCAGCACGAACGTCGTGAGCGCCGAAGCCCCGTACGAGATGCCGATGCCGATCAGGATGAACCGGTCGGCGTTCAGCCCGCCCCGCCAGGCGAGCAGATACACGAGAGCGAACGCGAGCAGCGCGCCCACGACAGCGGCCGCGATCATTCCGGCGGTCGATGCGACGGCGCTCGTCACGACGATGACCGCGCCGAGGCCCGCACCGCCGGTCACACCGAGGATGCCGGGATCGGCGAGCGGATTGCGGCTCACCGACTGGATGAGCGTGCCAGCCAGCGCGAGCGCTGCCCCGGCGCACAGCGCCGCGGCGATCCGCGGCGCCCGTTCGGAGAGCGCGAATGCGATCTGCGGCGGCGCCTGACCCTGGAGCCACAGCATCACATCGCCGGTGAGCAGCGCCGTGTGCCCGAGCAGCAGACCGAACAGACCGACGGCGACGACGCCGAGCCCTGCGACGACGACCACGAGGCGGAACCGGCCGGCGCTGCGCACCCCGAAGCGCACCTTCGGCGGCTCGCGGGTGGGGCCGGCATCGCGCAGGCGCCGCGCCATGAGTACGAGCACGAGTGCACCGAGCAGGGTGGTGGCGACACCCGTCGGGATGCTGATCGCCTGCTCCGCTCCGAGCAGCGCCCGGAGCACGGCGTCCGCGAGGACGACGACGATCGCACCGATCAGACCGGAGGCCGGTAGCAGGAAGACGTGACGGCCGAGAGCGGGGACCACGCGCGTGAGCAGCCGGGCGAGCACCGGAGCGCACAGGCCGACGAAGCCGAGCGGGCCGGCGAGCGTCACCGAGACCGCGGTCAGAGCGACGGCGAGGAGGATGCCGATGGCCCGCGTGGAGCGCACCGGGATGCCCAGGGAGGACGCCGTGTCGTCACCGAGGGCGAGCACGTCGAACCGGCGGGCCAGCAGCAGGGATGCCGTGAGCACGAGCATGACGACGGGTGCCGCCTGCAGGAAGGCGTTCAGGTTCAGCTGGGTGAGTGATCCGCTCCCCCACGCCAGCAGCCCTTTGGTCTCCTCCGAGAAGAGGATGAGGAGCGTGGATGTTCCGGCCTGGAAAGCCAGCGCCAGCGCTGAGCCCGCGAGCACGAGCCGCGTCGTCGACGAGGCCGCGCCGCCGGCGAGGCCGAGCACGATCACCGCCCCGAGCAGGCCGCCGATGAAGGCGACCGCGCCGGATGCCCAGATCGGCAGCGCGATGCCGAACGCGGCGATCACGGTGACGGCCAGATAGGAGCCCGCCGTCACTCCGAGGGTGTCGGGCGAGGCGAGTGCATTGCGCGAGAGGGACTGCAGCAGCGTGCCGGCGACACCGAGCGCGATGCCGACGGTCACGCCGGCCGCGAGCCGCGGGATCCGAGATCCCCACAGCACCGTCTCGTCGGCGAACAGCGCACCGCTCGTGCCCTGCGTGAGATGCCACAGTGCGACCAGCGTCAGCACCACGGCGAGGGCGATGAGTGCCCCGACCGCACCGAGACGCGCGCCGCGACGAGCGGGAGCGGAAGTCGCGTCCGTCGCCGCGCCGCGGGTCTCGGTGAGCGTCACTCGCTCAGTGCCGAGACGTACGCGTCGATGATCTGCTGCGCCGATCGGGGGCCGCCGAAGGTCCAGATGCCGGCAGGGAAGCTGTAGATCCGGTCCTCGGCCACCGCGGGAACGGTCTGCCAGATGCTGTTGCCGTCGAGGGCGGCGAGGAACTCGTCGGATTCGTCGCCGACCGTGCCGGTGTGCAGCAGCGTCGCATCTCCCACCGCGAGCATGCCCTCGATGTCGGTCTGACCGAGACCGTACGCGGCGTCGACTTCGCCCGTCCATGCGTTCGTGAGTCCGAGCTCCTCGCCCAGTTCACCGATCAGCGATCCCTGGCCGAACGGTCGCAGCGCGACGTTGCCGCCGTCGATCCAGCCGTCGAAGAACACGAAGTCGGTAGTGGGGAGGTCGGCATCCGCCAAGTCACCCTTCGCATCGGCGAGGTACGCGTCGAACTCGTCTTTGACGACATCGGCCCGCTCTTCGCGCCCCGTCGCCTCGGCGATCAGGTCGAACGTCGCCAGCATCTTCGCGATCGGGTCGGCGGCGTCCGCGCCGATCGTCGCGAGCACCGGCACGTCGTACGCCTCGAGCTGACCGATGATCTGGTCGTCGGGGCCGGTCGCCTCGACGATCACGAGGTCGGGGTCGGTGGCGAACAGCGCGTCGAGGTTCGGCTCCTGCCTGGTTCCGACATCGACCACCCCTTCGGGCAGCACCTCTGCCGTGTCCCACGTCGTGTACCCCTCGACATCGGCGACGGCGACCGGGGTCACGCACAGAGTCAGCGCGTCCTCGATCTGCTGCCACTCGAGCACGGCGACGCGCTCGGCGGGCTCGTCGAGCTCCACGGTGCGACCGAAGTCATCCGTGAGGGTGACCGGATCGGTCGACGTGGATGTCGTGTCGGCCGCGCAGTCGTCGCTCCCCACCGGCTCCGGTGCGGCGCTGTCCTGCGACGCCACCTCGGTGGTGCCGCAGCCGGACAGCACGAGCGCCAGGACGGCGACGCTCGCAAGAGCGGTGATCGGGTTCTTCTTCATGCTTCCTCAGTTCACTCGTCGGGTGGTGCTCACATCGATGCGCCGGCGAGGCGGCGCGGCTGGTGCCGTCCGCGCGGGAGCACGCGGACAAGACCGGTCTCATCGTCGACGACGGTGTCGATGCGCAGGCCGTACACCTCGGAGAGGTTCTCCGAGGTGAGCACGTCAGCGGGTAGACCGCTCGCGCGCACCCGCCCTCTGTGCAGCAGGATGATCTCGTCGGCGACGGATGCCGCATGCCCGAGGTCGTGGAGGACCACGCCGAGTGCGGTGCCCCGATCGGCGAGATCGCGCACCAGGTCGAGCGTTTCGATCTGGTAGCGCAGGTCGAGATGGTTGGTCGGCTCGTCGAGCAGCAGGATGCCGGTGTCCTGGGCGAGGCACGCCGCAAGCCACACGCGCTGCAGTTCTCCCCCGGAGAGCTCGTCCACCGCGCGGTGCGACATCTCGGCGAGGCCGGCCAGCGCCAGCGCGTCGTCGATGGCCGAGCGGTCGGCATCGCTCACCGCCGAGAACCGGCCCCGATGCGGATGCCGCCCGAAGGCGACGACATCGCGGATCTCGAGCCCCGACGGATGAGGCCTGGACTGCGAGAGCATCGCGACCGTGCGCGCGAACTCGCGTGCGCTGAGAGCGCGCGACTCGGTCTCACCGACGTGCACTGTTCCGTGCTCGATCGGGTGGAGCCGGGCGAGTGCCCGCAGCACGGTCGACTTGCCGCTGCCGTTCGGCCCGATGAGAGCGGTGACCGCTCCCGGTCGGAGCTGGAGGGAGACGTCGTGGACGACATGATCCTTGCGGTACCCCAGGACGAGGCGCTCACCGCGGAGGTCTCCTACGGGGGCGCGGAATTGGTCAGAGCTCACGTTAGGAGAGCCTAACCTATACGGCGAGGGATCGCCTTCCGTTGCACCGTTCAGCGGCGAGCGATCACCATCGCCGCCTCGGTGCGCGTCGCGACACCGAGCTTGCGCAGGATCGCCGAGACGTGCACGCTCGCGGTCTTCGCGCTGATGAAGAGCCGTTCGCCGATCTGCTTGTTGCTGAGGCCCTGTGCGACGAGTTCGAGCACCTGCCGCTCACGCGCAGTGAGTTCGAGATCGTCGGCGGCTGCACGGTCTTCGCCGGTCAGCCCGCTCGCGCTCGCGAACGCGGCGATGCTGCGCTGCAACGCGGTATGGCCGATGAGCCCCGCTGATGCGGCAGCCTCCGCCAGCACGCCGTGAGCGGCGGCGCGGTCGCCGTCGGCGACGAGCTGCCGCGCCAGCTCGAGCCGGATCGCACCGCGCAGGATCGCGGGAGCATCGGGGTCATCGGCGGCGACGATCGCAGTGCGGAGTGCATCGATCGAGGGGTCGAGCAGCGCATCGAGCATCGTGCTCCAGTCGGCACTGCGCACGCTCGCGGGAAGCTCGGCCCAGTACCGGCGGATCGCCTCGGCCGCCGCATCGGTCGGCTCGCCCGCGGCGCGCACCTCTGCCAGGATCCACCCCGACTCCACGAGCAGGCGGTATGCATGAAGCAGTACGAAGCCGGGGTCTTCGGTCATCGCGACCACGGCGCCGAGCGCATCGGACCACCGTCCGTCGGCGACGGCCAGTGCGATGTCGTCTTCGACGAGGCGATACCACGCCTGCCGTTCGATCTCACCGGTCGAGCGCAGCGCCGGCATCCACTCCTCGCGCAGCCGCTCCGCCTCATCGACCTTTCCCTGCCAGGCGAGCACGCGGATCCGGGTGAGCATGACGAACTGGTCATTGAGCACCTGCGGCCTGCCGGTCGGCACTCGCGACAGCAGCAGGTTCGCTCGGTCGACGTCGCCGATCGTGAGCAGCGGCTCGACCATGTTCTGCACCATGAGCGTGCCCGTCGCCCGCTCGACGCCCAGTTCGCGGGCGCGTTCGACTCCGGCCCCCGCCACCTCGAAAGCCTCTCGGTTCCGCCCCAGGAGACCCAGGATGTCGGAGTAGTTCACCCGGAACCGCAGCTCGGCCCCGCCGTTGCTCATGGCCGCGAACCGCTCGGCCGCGCGGTAGTCATCGAACGCCTCGTCGAGCAGGCCGAGGTACGCGCGCGAGGTGCCGCGCAGATTGTGCGACACCGACATCTCGTACGGGTCATCGACGCGTTCGGCGATCTCGAGCGCCCGCGTGGCCGTGATGATCGCTTCACGAGGCATCGAGGCGAGCATGTGCTTGCCGGCGATCTGGTTGAGGAGGGTCGCGTGCAGACGATCGTCGTCGACAGCCGCGTCGACGATCTCGAGGGCCTGCACGTAGAGGTCCTTCGAACCGGCGAGCCCGAGGTTGCTCAGGAACTGCGCCTTGTCGCGCAGCAGCCGGGCGTGCTCTGCGGGGTCGGTCGTGTCGTCGACCTCGGCGAGCGCACGCTCGGCGACCGTGAGCGCGCGCTCCGACTCGCCCGCGTTGCGGAGAATCGATCCGAGCTGCCTCATCAACGTCACATGAGCGAGCCCGATGACCTGCTCGGCGTCTGGCACCTGCTCCCACAGCTCCAGCGCGAGCTCGCCGAATCGTGCCGCACTCGCGAAGGCGAATCGTGACTTCGCCTCGTGCATCGCGGCGACGGACGCCGCCAGCGCCCGATCGGGAACCTGCGCCAGACGCCAGTGATGCGCGAGGGATGACCGATCGCATCGGTCGAGGGTCTTCGCCTGCGCCTCGAGCGATTCGGCGTACGCACGGTGCAGTCGTGCGCGTTCGCCCGGCAGCAGGTCGTCGTGCACGGCTTCGCGCAGAAGAGCGTGCCGGAACGAGTACTGGTCGCCCTCGATCGAGAGCAGCCCTCCAGCGGCCGCCGCCCTGATCGCATCGTCGAGGCGCTCATCCGGAAGGGCTGCGAGCTCGACGAGCAGCCCGTGCGACAGTATCCCCTCGGCACCCGATGCGACGCGCACGACGTGACGAGCATCGTCGTCGAGCTGATCGAAGCGCACGAGCAGCATGTCGCGCAGCGTGGCGGGGAGCGGGCCAGACGCGCAGCAAGCCACCTCTTCGATGAAGAACGGCACGCCCTCTGCCCGCTCCATCAGCCGTTCGAGCGCGCCGTCGCTGAGGTCGGCGTCGGAGAGCTGCGCGACCAGCTGGCGCGTCGCGGCCTCGTCGAGCCGTTGCAGGGGAAGTCTCTCGATCACGCGCGCACGCGTCGTCTCGGCGATGAACGTGCGCGCCGCGTCACCGCGCCGCACGTCGTCGCTGCGGCAGGTCATGAGCACGAGCACGCGCCCCTCCTGCAGCGTGCGCAGCAGGAACGAGAGCATTCCCAGCGTGGAATCGTCTGCCCAGTGCAGATCTTCGATCACGAGCACCTGCGGCGCACGCTCAGCGGCGGCCTCGATCAGGGTCGCGACCGCACCGCGCAGCGCATCGGGGCTCGTGTGCTCGCGAGCGACCGCGCCTTCTCCGACCTCTGGGACGAGCATGCGCAGCGCCTCGGCGCCGATCTTCACCGCTGAGCGGACCTCGTCGACGCCGAGCGTCTCGACGATGGATCGGAGGATGCCGATGAGCGGACCGTACGCCGAGCGCGCAGAGCCGAGATCGAGGCAGCGGCCGACATGCACGTCGGCACCAGTGGCGATCTCGGACTGGAACTCGCGGAGCAGCCGCGTCTTTCCGATACCGGCCTCGCCCTCGATGAGCACCGCGGAGGGACGGCCGTCGCGAGCCCGATCGAACGCGCGCCGCAGTTCGGCGAAGTCGGCATCGCGCCCCACCATGACCGCACTGTCCGTCGGAACCGTCACCATCTCATGGTGCCACCCACGACCGACATCGGGGCCGATGACCGCAGAGCTCACCGGGCGTGCACCGGCTGAGCGGTGTGCTCGCGGGTCACGCGTGAACCCTCTGCCGGCGCACTGGATGACGATGTGACCTGCGCCGCGGCATCCGCTCGCCCGATTCCGAGCAGCCCGCGTATCCGCGACGGCAGTCGGCGCTCGCGCGGTTCGACGCGCTGCGGGCTCTCGGCGATCACGCGGCGCAACTCGTTCGCGCGATCCACACGCTTCTGCTCGGCCACGATGGTGTCGTAAGTGAAGGACGTGTGCTCGTACATGGTGTGGACTCCTCTATTGCTCTGAGTCCACACTTCGCTCTAAGGCACCCCTCCGACATCGGGCAGATGCCCTATTTCCGCGCCGCCTGGGCGGAGGACCACTCACCCGCGCAGCAGCGACCTGCGCGCCGATGGGCGCTCCTCGGCGGGCGTCAGCACGGCGAGGACGCGCACGAGAGTCGTCAGCCACAGCAGCCCGAGCCCGATCACGATCACTTCGAGCGCCGTGAGCGAGTAGAGGTCGAACACGAGTCCGAGCACCACGGCGGTGACGATCAGCAGCGCGATGCCCGCGCTCGTGAACTGCAGAACTCGGGGCGGCCCAGGGATCATGAGCGTCGTCACGACGCCCGCGACGACGAAGAGCGCCAGCACCGACATCGCCGAGATGTTGTGCATCATCTCGTTGCGTCCGAGCGGGAAGACGCCGACGCCGGCGAGCGCTGCCCCTGTGGCCGCCCAGAGCGCCACGACCCACACGATCCGCCCGATCATCGCATCACCGCGGATGCGGTGCAGATCGCGCCCGATGTACGAACCGACCGTGGCGGTGAGGATGCCGGCGACGACGAGCGTGCCGTTGAACGCCCAGGCACCCGCGCCCATGCCGAGCTGAGAGAAGTTCAACTGCCACCACTGAGGATCGGCCGCGGTGAGCATCGCGAAGAGGGTGCCGATGATGAGATAGCCGAACAGCAGCGTCGCGAGGTCCGAGGTGCGCAGGCCGATGCCGGCCTTGAACGCGAAGCGCCCCGCCACAGCGCTGGCGACGCCGGCGACGATGCCGCCTGCCGCTGCGGGGAGTTCGAGGCCTTCGAGTCCGACGCCGAGCACCTGGGTCGCGAGCAGCACACCCAGTGCGGTGACCCCGGCGAGGGCGATGGTCAGCGCCACCGCGGAGAGGGACGAGATCACCACCTGCCAGCCGGGCATCGCGGCGTGCTCTCCGCGGCGGTGGAGCTGCGTCGAGACGACGAAGGATGCCGCGGCGATCACACCCGCGATGATCGCGATCGGCAGCCCGACCGATCCATCACCGGCGACCGGCCGCGGGTTGCCCCACAGCGCCCACGTGCCCAGCAGCCCGCCAGCGGCGAAGCACGCGACCGTGGCCCAGATCGCTCTCGTCTCGCGCGCCATCCGCTGCTCGATGTCCATCGGACCATCGAACCACGCGGGTGGGACGTTCTCAGTCGAAGCGCCGCACGAGCTCCGACACCCGACTCGCACGGTGCTCCGGGCGCATCCGCCCCGCGTGCTCCAGCAGCATGATGCCGTGCAGAGCGCCCCAGAAGAGCTCGGTTATCGCAAGTGGTCGAAACAGCCGGAATCAATGACACGATGCGTCCTGGTCACCAGAGTGACCGGGACGCATCGTGTCATTCCCGCGAAACTTACTCACGTCTATTTCGTACCTGGTTATAGATCCTGATCATGGTGAAATACCAGACAAACAGGCTGACGACGGCAAGGCCGTAGAACAAGATGCGAAAACCCTCCACATACGTGCCGAGAAGCACACTCGCTATGAACACAGCGAAGGTCGCAATGGTGGCAAGCAAATGACTTGCCGGCCTCGTGATGGTCGAGAACCAGGTCACTGAACGTTGTCCTTCATGTGTCATGGCGACTTCCTCCTAACGGCACGGGCCCTCGAGGTATGTGTCCACCCACCAGACAATGTTGGCGGGTGTGAACGTGTTTGTCGCGGTGATTTGTACGCAGCGTTTCGGGTGAGAGTTCTCGGCAACACCAGCGTTGTATGCAAGAACACCAGCCGCACCGATGCAGACGACCGCCATTACCGGACCGCACACGGCACCACCGAGCGACATCAACCCATTCTGCGCAATCGTGGCTGTCTCGGCCCGATCAAAACGCACACGCTGCTGAAGAATGTTCGGCTGGTCGAATGTCGGGTCCGCGACCACGGGATACTCGACGTTCTCATCCTGGTGGTGCACGACCTGAGTGAGCGTCGCCCCCTCAGCAACGTACTCGGTAGCGACATCGTCACCGGCCGCGTCAACAGCCCAGGGTGCGGCAATAGTCGCTACGACGGTTTCTACATGAGCACCGTCATTCGAGGCATCGATGTCTTCCATCAGTGCGATGGCCGAACCGTCCTCTTGCACCTCGACCGAGACACCTTCCCCGAAGTTGTAGGTGAAGTCTTGGGTCTGCTCGGCGTTAGCGATCACCGAGCTGATGCGCACGGACTCAGAAGACGCAGTGATATGAACGCTTGGCGTTGCCTCATTGCCCAGATAGGCGACAGAGCCGTCAGACGCTACTTCTGCAACCGAAAGCCCGCTCGCCCCAGGTAGACCGACAGAAGCTCCTACCGTTCCATCGTTCGTCGTGAACCGCATCGCCTCGGTGGCCGCCTGGGGCAGACTCACGTCACCGCCTTCGTCGAATGTCACCGACAGCCCAGAACCCCGTGTGGTGGGCACCGATGCGGACAATTCGACGGGCGCCGCTTGTTCGACGACCCCGGCCACCAGATCCGCTTCCGACTCTGTGGATGCTGAAACGGGTGAGATCCCGCTCATCACCAACGCGGCCGCTGTCACACTCACGCCGATCACGTATCTTCTTCTCGTCATGAACCATGTCTCCTCAGTTACGCATATTTTGCTTACGGTTCAAGCGTAGGTAGGCACATCTCGATGGTCTGTAGGTCATTTGGGGGACAGGTCGATACCGTAGATGCGTCTCCGATGGCATCTCGAAATGGTGATCGCGGTCAGAGGGCAGATCCGACAGAACCGCGGGTGGGACGTTCTCAGTCGAAGCGCCGCACGAGCTCCGACACCCGACTCTCACGGCGCTCCGGGCGCATCCGCCCCGCGTGCTCCAGCAGCATGATGCCGTGCAGAGCACCCCAGAAGAGCTCGGTGGTGGCGCCCCCGTCGTCGCCGAGCGCGCCGGCAAGAGCATCGAAGCCCGCACGCAACTCGTCGACGGTGTCGTCGCTGGCGAACTGCACGTCGATGGGCTGCTGGAACATCGCCTCGTAGACGGCGGGGTGCTCGCTGCCGAACTCCAGATAGACAGTGGCGACCGCCTCGATCGCGCTCCGCCGATCCAGCTGGCCGGATGCGTCGCCGAAGCGCTTCGTGAGCTCGACGAAGCCTTCGAGCGCTATCGCGCGCATGATCTCGGATTTGCCGCCGGGGAAGTGCCCGTAGAGCACCGGCTGGGTGAAGCCGATGGCGTCGGCGAGATGCCGCATCGTGACCGCGGACCACCCGTCCGCGTCGGCGCGCAGGCGGGCCGCTTCGAGTATTCGCCGTCGTCGCTCATCGTTGCGCTGCTGACGAGCGGTCTGATTCACCATGTTCTCCCCCTTGCGGATCGGGTATTGCATCAATATATTAGCAACGTTACGTTTTCTAACGTTGCTAACTAATGACTATCAAGGAGTTCCCGTGTTCGACACCCTCGCAGTGATAACCACAACTGTCGTCGGCATCATGGTGGGCCTGGAGTTCGCCGTCGCCTTCGTCATCAACCCGATCATGCAGGCCCTGCCCGCGGGGGCGTCGATCGCCGGACGTGCGCACGGCGGCCGCATGCTCGGTCGCCTCATGCCGTTCTGGTATTTCGGATCGCTGATCCTCACGGCCGCACTCGCCGTCGTCGCCTGGGGCACCACGAGCGGCACCACCGCACTCGTGGCAGCAGGGCTGCTCGCCCTCTCGGTGATCCTGACGGTCACCCTGCTCGTCCCGATCAACAATCGCGGCAAGACGTGGACCGCAGAGGACCACCCCGCGGACTGGCGCGAGCAGCATCGGCGCTGGGACAGCCTGCACTACATCCGCGTGGCGATCATCGTCGCCGCTTTCGTGCTCGTGGCGGTTTCGGTGACCCTGTTGTGACGCTGATCAACCGCGCATCGCGACCCCGCGCCGCCAGTAGCCCATGAACGCGACCTGGGCGCGGTCGATACCCAGATCCTTGACGAGGTGCCGGCGGAGCGTGGTGACGACGCCGCTCTCACCGGCGATCCAGAAGTACCTTTCGCCCGTGCTCCCACTCACGATGTCCTCACCGGTGCCGGAGTAGACCGGAGTCTCCCAGACGAGGTCCTCACCCTCGGCATCCTGCACGATGATCTCGGCGTGCTCGGCGTGCTCGGCGTCGCCGAGGTAGTCGAGCACGGTGGGGATCACCCGCAGCCCATGGGCGGACTCTCCGCGGGGCAGCCAGTGGACCTCGACGCCGTCCGGCGCATCGATCGGCAGCGCATCGGAGGCCAGCGGGACCTCGATGAAGGCGATGCCGCGCAGATCGCGCGGGGCGTCCTCGAGGATGCGCGCGATCGCGGGTGCCGCCGTCTCGTCACCGACCAGCACGACCGATGACGCGGCACCCGGCGCGTACTCGATACCGCTGCGGTCCTCGCGACCCCGGCGAGGACCCACCATCCACAGCTCGTCGCCGACCGATGCGCTGCTCGCCCACAGCGAGGCGGGCCCCGTGAGTCCGGGGGCGAGATGCAGCACGAAGTCGACGACGACCTCCGTCACAGCATCCGCAACGTTCAGCTCGCGCACGGAGTAGGTGCGCATGGATCCGCGCTCCTCCTCGGGAACGGCGAGATACGCGGCCCACCAGTCGTCGGTGTCGCGATCGATCTCCGGCAGCACGCCCGACGCCGGCGGGAACACGAGCTTGATCCGCGTGTCGTACACATCCCCCGGGGTACCGAAGTCGAGAAGTTCCGGCCCTCCGAACGTGATGCGCACGAAGCTCGGCGAGACGCGCTCGACGGCGCGCACCTCGGCGCGGGCGAGGATGTACGGCGGGCGGGTACGGGTGTCAGCGGACATGATGCCTTCCGATCGGGGTGACCATCGGCTTCCCGGAGACCGGGTCCGTGGTGATCTCATTCGCCATGCCGAAGACCTCTTCGACCAGCGTGCGGGTGAGGACGTCGTCCGGGGCGCCTGCGGCGTGCACCCGACCTGCGCGCATCGCGACGAGTTCGTCGCTGTATCGCGCGGCGAGATTCAGGTCGTGCAGCACCATCACGATCGTGGTGCCGCGCGAGACGCTGAGGTCGGTGAGCAGGTCGAGCACCTCGACCTGGTGGGCGACATCGAGGAAGGTCGTCGGCTCGTCGAGCAGCAGGATGTCGGTCTCCTGCGCGAGCGCCATCGCGATCCAGACGCGCTGACGCTGACCGCCGGAGAGCTCGTCGACGCTGCGATCGGCGAGGTCGGTGATCGCGGTCGCCTCGAGAGCATCCGCGACGACCTGGTAGTCGTGCGCCGTCCACCGCGCGAGTGCTCGCTGATGCGGATGCCGCCCGCGTCCGACCAGATCGGCCACCGCGATCCCCTCCGGCGCGATCGGCGACTGCGGGAGCAGACCCAGCACGCGCGCGACCTCTCTGGTCGAACGCGAGTGCACGGATTCGCCATCGAGCACGACCTGCCCGGATGCCGGCGAGAGCAGTCGTGCGAGCGCGCGCAGCAGCGTCGACTTGCCGCATCCGTTCGCCCCGACGATCGAGGTGATCCTCCCCGGCGCGATGGCGAGGTCGAGGTCCTCGATGATGGTGCGGTCACCGTAGCCGAGGGTGACCCTCTCGGCCACCAGGGTATGCGCTTCGGTCACAGCGATCCTCCCGAGCGATTCGTGCGGATGAGCAGGTAGATGAGGTACGGCGCGCCGAGCACGCCGGTGATGACGCCGACCGGGTAGCGGCCCTCGAAGGCGAACTGACCGATGAAGTCGCCGCCGAGGATGAGCAGAGCGCCGACGAGCGCCGACGGCAGCAGCAGGTTCGCGCCGGGACCCGTGAGGCGGGCCGCGATCGGTCCCGACATGAACGCGACGAACGCGATCGGCCCTGTCGCCGCGGTCGCGAACGCGAGCAGGGCGACGGCGCAGACGATGAACAGCAGCCGGGTGGCATCGACTCGGACCCCGAGTCCGGCGGCCGAGTCGTCGCCGAGCTGCAGCATCCCGAGCGCCCGCGCCTGCGAGAACAGAAGCGGCCAGATGATGACGCTCGCGATCGCGAGCGGCACGATGTCAGCCCACGACGCGTTGTTCAGGCTGCCCGTGATCCAGCGCATCGCCGTCTGGATGTCCCACTGGGCGGCGCGCGAGAGCACGTAGGAGATGACGCTCTGCAGCATGGCGCCGACGCCGATGCCGATCAGGATGAGGCGGATGCCGGAGAACCCGCCCTTGTTCGAGAGCAGGTAGATCGAGAGAGCCGTGATCAGCGCCCCCGCGACGGCGAAGCCGGAGACGGCGAGTCCGCTGAGCCCGAGCACGACGATTCCGACGACCGCCGCGGCGCTGGCGCCCTGCGTGATGCCGATGATGTCGGGAGAGGCGAGCGGGTTGCGCAGCAGGGTCTGGAAGGAGACGCCGGCCATGCCGAAGGCGAAGCCGGTGAGAACCGCGAGGACGGTGCGCGGCAGGCGCAGCTCGCCGACCGTGAAGGATGCACCCGGCACGGTCTCGCCGAGGATGACGCGGATGACCTCGCCCGGCGTGTAGAACGTGTTGCCCACCATGAGCGTCGCTGCGGCGAGCGCGAGGAGCAGGATGCCGAGGATGACGCTCGCGCCCGCGTGGCGCCGCCGGCGCGCACGTCGGCCAGCGGCGATCCGCTGCGCCGCGTCGCCGGCGTGCGCGGCCGGACGCAGCGATTGCGAGAGGGTCACAGCTCTCTCACCCTCTGCCGGCGCACGATCCAGATGAAGAACGGCGCCCCGATGATGGCGGTGATGATCCCGACCTGGATCTCCTCACCGGACGGCGAGATCACCCGACCGATGATGTCGCTGGCGAGCAGCAGCGCGGCTCCGGCGATCGCCGAGAACGGCAGCAGCCAGCGGTGGTCGGTGCCGACGAGCATCCGACAGAAGTGGGGGATGACGAGGCCGACGAAGCCGATCGGACCGGCGATCGCGGTCGCGGCACCCGCGAGGATGACGGCCCCGAGCGCGGAGAGCAGGCGGGTGCGGAACACGTTCTCGCCGAGGCCGGTGGCCATGTCGTCGCCCAGGGCGAGCGAGTTCATCCCGCGCGCGCAGACGAAGCAGATCAGCGCACCGACGGCGAGCGCCGGAGCGGTGATCGCGATGCGCGGCCACTCCGCGCCTCCGACGCCGCCGACCTGCCAGGACTGGAACGCCTCGAGCAGGTCGACGCGCGGCAGCAGGACCGCGCTGATGAGCGAGGCCAGCGCCGCCGAGGTCGCCGCACCCGCAAGCGCCAGCTTGAGCGGTGTCGCGCCCCCTCGACCGAGCGAGCCGACGGTGTAGACGAACACGGCGGCCAGCGCCGCACCGAGGATCGCGACGAGCATCTGCGTGACGGCGCCGGTCGCACCGAATACGGCCAGGCCGATCACCACGGCGAACGAGGCGCCGTTGGAGACACCGAGAATGCCAGGGTCGGCGATGGGGTTGCGCGTGACGGCCTGCATGGCCGCCCCGGAGAGTGCGAGCGCCGCGCCGACGAGGATCGCGAGCACCGTGCGCGGCATCCGCTTGATGACGGCCGCCTGCGCGACGGTGCCGTCGTGACCGGCGAACGCGGCGACGATGTCGTCGATCGAGACGGCGCGCACGCCGAACGAGACCGACATCATGCTGAGCACGATGAGCACGACGACGCCGATGAGCAGCCAGATGGTGCGCACCAGCGCCGGGCGCCGCAGTCGTGCGGCGCCCGGCGCGATGATCGTCGGTGCTGAGGTCACTCGCCGGTCAGCGGGGCCTCGAGGATCGCGAAGTACTCGTCGATGCCCCAGGGGATCGACAGCGGCGACGGGTTGGCGGAGTTCGCCATCGGCGACGCATCCGGCAGGATCGCGATGTGGCCCGCGGCGATCGCGGGGATCTTGCCGAGCAGCGGGTCGGCCTGGAGAGCCGCGATCATCGACTCGTCGCCGTAGGTGATGAAGACGTCGACGTCGTCGAACTTGTCGACCTCTTCGGCGCTCACGGTGAGGTAGAACTGGTCGGTGCCCTCGTTCTCCTTGAGGATCTCCGGCTCCGGAAGGCCCTGATCGAGCAGGAAGCCGGGGCGTGTGTCGATCGGCGTGTAGAAGCCGACCTGGCTGAAGTCGGCCGGGTCGATGTAGGTGAACAGCAGCGTCGCGTCCTTCAGGGCCGGGTGCGCCTCGAGCGCCGCATCCGTCTGGGCCTGCAGATCATCGATCAGCGCCTGCCCCTCATCGGCGAGCCCGAGGGCGGTGGCGTTCATCGTGATCATGTCGTCGACCGACGTGCCCCATGCGACCTCGGGGTATGCGATGGTGGGAGCGATCTTGGAGAGGGTGTCGTAGTCCTCCTGCGTGATGCCGGAGTACGAGGCGAGGATGACGTCGGGGTTCGTGTCGGCGACGGCTTCGAAGTCGATTCCGTCGGCCTCGTCGAAGAGCACCGGAGTATCGGCGCCGAGTTCTTCGAGACGGTCCTCGACCCACGGCAGGACGCCGTTGTCATCGTCATCGCCCCAGGCGACCCTGCTCATTCCCACCGGCACGATACCCAGAGCGAGCGGGACCTCGTGGTTGGCCCAGGCGACGGTGGCCACGCGCTCGGGCTTCTCGGTGATCGTGGTCTCGCCGTAGACGTGCTCGACGGTGACGGGGAACGCATCAGCGGATGCCGGGTTCGCACCGGCGGCGCTCTCATCAGAGCTCGTCGGGGTGGCGGAGGAGCAGGCGACGAGGCTGACCGCGAGAAGGGCGGTGGCGCCGAGGCCGAGGAGTCGGGAGATGCGCACAGGCGTTTCCTTCGATTCAAGATGGGGGGATCGGCTTTGGTAAGCCTCCCCTAAAGTAACACGATGTTAGGGTGCCCTCACTTGCCTACCCCGGTCCGCATCCGGGGATAGCGTTGAATCATGCGAGTGACGGCGGCGGTGCGCAGCGCGAAGCGCAGTCCCCTTCTTCAGGTCGTCAAGTCGGCGGTCGCCACGATCGGAGCATGGCTGATCGCCGGATGGCTGGTGCCGGGCCCCCTGCCGGTGTTCGCCGCGATCGCCGCGCTGCTGGTCGTGATGCCGAGCGTGAACCAGTCGTTCACCAAGGCGATCGAGCGCAGTGCGGGGGTGATCGTCGGGGTGGTGATCGCCTCGGCGCTGAGTCTGCTGCTCGGACGCCAGAGCTGGGTGGTGCTGCTCGCGATCGTCATCGCGATGCTCGTGGCCTGGACCTTCCGTGCGACCCCCGGCATGGGCAACCAGGTGGCGATCTCGGCGATGCTCGTGCTCGCCCTGGGATCGTCCAGCCCGCAGTACGCGCTCGACCGCATCATCGAGACACTCATCGGCGCGATGATCGGCATCATCGTCAACGCCCTGATCGTGCCCCCGGTGCTCACGGCTCCCGCCCGCCGCGACCTCGGCCTGCTGGGCACGGAACTCGCTGCGAGCATGGATCGTCTGGCCGACGCTCTCCCCCGGCGGCAGAACCCCGCCGCCCTGCAGACGCTCATGGTGGAGGCGCGCCTGCTCCGGCCGATGCAGGAAGCGGCCGCGGCATCCGTCGGTGCCGGCGAAGAGTCTCTGACGCTCAACCCGCGTCGCGCCTCGCGCGGCGACATCGCCGAGATGCGGGCGCTGCTCGACACGCTCTCGCCGATCGTGACGCAGGTCGTCGGGATGACGCGCGCCTACTTCGACCACTACGACGATTCACTCGCGGATGAGCCGACCGCGCACGCGATCGCCGAGCAGTTGCGCCGCGCGGGGCACGATGTGCGGCTCGCCGTGCAGACCGCCGACGTGTCTCCGGAGCCGTCGACCGAGACCTCAGCGATCCCCGCGCTGACCGCGCCGCTGAAGGTGAAGCCGCCGGCATCCGGGCACTGGATCCTGATCGGATCGCTGATGGAGGATCTGCGCCGGATCCGCGGGGAACTCGTCGGCGACGAGTGACGCAGACCCCGCATTGTGCAACATGTGAAAGACATCTGCGATCTGCGATCGATCATTTGAATCGGCCACGCATTTCTCGCACTCGATTCAAAAATTCTCAGCGATCTGACCGACCTCGTGTGTAAGCGCTTGCGATTCGCCTGGCGCCCTGCTTACCGTCGCTTCTGCGTTCGACGGCACCATGGCCCCCCAGCGCATGGCATGCAAGTTCAACGCAGAACGAAGGAGGAATGATCCCATGTCAAGAACACCTTTGAGCGAGACCAGACCTCGCCGCGGCGCCAGGAAGGCCGCCGCGCTCACAGCCGCCGCGCTGATGACGGCGGGGATGATCGCCGCATCCGCCCCGGCGATGGCGACGACCCCGCAGCCGTCGGCACCCGCATCGGAGGGCGGCAGCGGGAACGTGATCGCCAACATGTTCCAGTGGACCTGGAACTCGGTGGCGCAGGAGTGCACCGACTCGCTCGGCCCCGCCGGATACGGCTACGTGCAGGTGTCTCCGCCCCAGGAGCACATCCAGGGCACGGCCTGGTGGACCTCGTACCAGCCGGTGAGCTACAAGATCGAGTCGAAGCTCGGCACTCGCGCCGAGTTCAAGGCCATGGTCGACGCGTGCGGCAGCGCAGGGGTCGGCGTCGTCGCCGACGCCGTCGTCAACCACACCACCGGTGCGGACAACGGCTCTGGCACCGGCGTCGCCGGTTCGGAGTTCGGCATCGACAACTTCCCGGGGCTGTACGGAGCATCCGACTTCAACGACTGCCGCGAGAACATCTCGAACTACGGCGACCGCTACCAGGTGCAGAACTGTCGACTCGTGTCGCTGCAGGACCTGCGCACCGGGTCCGACGATGTGCGCACGAAGATCGCCGGGTACATGAACGATCTCATCTCTCTCGGCGTGAAGGGATTCCGCATCGACGCGGCCAAGCACATCCCCGCGGAGGACCTCGAGGCCATCAAGTCCAAGCTCAGCGACCCGAACGTGTTCTGGGTGCACGAGGTGATCGGCGCAGCCGGCGAACCGGTGCAGCCCTCGGAGTACCTCGGCAGCGGCGACTCGCACGAGTTCAACTACGCCAGAGACCTGAAGTCGCGTTTCGACGGACAGATCAGCGGTCTGCAGAACATCGCCGACGGCAAGCTCCCGTCGGAGAACGCGGGAGTGTTCGTCGACAACCACGACACGGAGCGCAACGGCGAGACGATGAACTACAAGTTCGGCGCGAAGTACATCCTCGCCAACACGTTCATGCTGTCGTGGCCGTACGGGTCGCCGAGCGTGTACAGCGGATACGAATGGGACGACAAGGATGCCGGAGCACCCGGCGCGACGGAGACCGAGGTTCCGGATGCCTCGTGCGACGCCGCGTGGACCTGCACGCACCGCCAGACCGAGATCGTCGGAATGGTCGGCTTCCACAACGCCGTCGAGGGCACAGAGGTGACGAACTGGTGGGATGACGGCGGCAACCACATCGCCTACGGACGCGGCGATACGGGCTACGTCACCATCAACAACACCGAGGGCGAGGTCACGCGCACATACGAGACCTCACTGCCCGCCGGCACATACTGCGACGTGATCGCCTCCTCCGACTGCGAGGAGACGTACGAGGTCGCAGCCGACGGCACCTTCGAGGCATCGGTGCCCGCATACGGCGCACTCGCCCTGCTCGCCCAGGACTGAGCCGCCGCCGCGCCCGCCGCCCACCGCGAATACTGCGGTGGGCGGCGGGTTCCCCGCGTACGCTGGAAGGGTGAGCGAACTGGATGCTGTTCTCGCAGAACTCGCGGCCCTCGAGGACCCGAAGATGCGCGCAGCGAACGAGAAGCGCGGCGACGACCACGGCATCAACCTGTCGAAGATGCGCGCGCTCGCGAAGCAGGTGAAGACGAACCATGCCCTCGCGGAAGAGCTGTGGGCCACCGGCGAGACACCCGCGCGACTGCTCGCGCTGCTGATCTGCAGACCGCGCGAGTTCTCCGCAGACGAGCTCGACGCCATGCTGCGCGACACCGCGCCCCCCAAGGTCAACGAGTGGTTCGTCAACTACATCGCGAAGAAGTCGCCGCTCGCCGAGAAGATGCGCCAGCGCTGGTTCGGCGACGCCGATCCGACGGTCGCGGCGGCCGCATGGTCGCTGACCTCCGTGCGCGTGGTGAAGGACCCCGAGGGCCTCGATCTCGAAGAGCTGCTCGACCTCATCGAGCGCGACATGAAGGATGCCCCGACACGACCGCAGTGGGCGATGAACGAGACGCTGGCGAACATCGGCATCCATCACCCGCACCTGCGCCAGCGGGCCCTCGCGATCGGCAACGAGCTGCAGGTGCTCGCCGACTATCCGACCGCGCCGGGGTGCACCTCGCCGTTCGCGCCGATCTGGATCGAAGAGATCGTCCGGCGCCGGAGTCAGTAGCGCTACGCGCCGCCGCGCGCGGTGTGACTCCGCGCGTGCGCGACCGCCGGCCCCAGCTCGTCGAAGAGGTGATTCTGATGCCGCAGCGACGCGAGCACCCCGACCCGCTCGGCGAGCGCCCGGTGCTGCGGCGCGATCCCCTTCACCAGCACAGTGATCCCGCGGCGTTCGAGCGAGGTGATCAACGCCGTGATCACCTGGGCGCCGGTCGCATCCAGCACCTGGAGCTGCGACATGCGGATGATGACCACCTCGACGTCGCGCAACTCGCTGACCCGCTCGAGCATCTTCTCGGCCGCGCCGAAGAACAGGGCGCCCTCCAGCCGGAAGACGGCGATCCGCTCGTCTCCGGGATGCGCGGCACCCGGCAGCTCTTCACGCTGCACACCACTGGTGCGGGCGAGCTGGCGCAGGGCGAAGAAGCCGGCCGCGAGCACGCCGATGAGCACGGCGTAGATGAGGTCGACGCTGACGGTGATCACCGCGGTGAGGCAAAAGACGACCGCATCCGCCCGCGTCGAGCGCAGCACGGTGCGCACGGTCGACGGCGCGATCATGCGGCATGCGGTCACCACGAGCACCCCGGCGAGGGCGGCGAGCGGGATGTGCGAGACGACGGATGCGCCGACGAGGGCGATCACGAGCAGCAGCAGCGCGTGCGTGATCGAGGCGACGCGGGTGCGGGCCCCCGCGCGCACGTTGACCGCCGTGCGGGCGATCGCCCCTGTCGCCGGCATGCCGCCGAAGAGCCCCGCGGCGATCGACGCGAGCCCCTGACCGACGAGCTCGCGATCGGGATCGTACGACCCGGTGTCGGCGAGCGTGGATGCCACCCGTGCCGACAGCAGCGATTCGATGGCGGCGAGCGCGGCGACGGCGACGGCCGGACCTGCGAGCGACAGCAGCATCCCTGGATCGAAGGCGGGGAGCGTCGGCGTCGGCAGACCTGCCGGGAGCTCCCCGATCGTGTCGACGGGAAGTGCGAGCCCGATCAGCGACGCCACGACGATCGCGAGAAGGGATCCGGGAAAGCGCGGGTGCAGCCGCAGGGAGACGAGCATGACCGCCACCACCACCGCGACGAGCAGCAGCGACCAGCCGGCCTTCGGCCAGGTCGCCTGCACGAGCGACTGCCAGGCGGCGACGGCGGCGTTCGTGCTCTCGCCGACCGGAGTCCCCGTGGCGGTCGGGATCTGCTGCAGGAAGATGATGACGGCGATGCCGAGCGTGAATCCCTCGATCACCGGCCACGGGATGTATCCCACGGTGCGACCGAGGCGCAGCGCTCCGGCGACGACGACGAGCACGCCGGCGAGCAGGCAGATCACCGCCAGCGCGCCGGCTCCGTGCAGTGCGAGGATCGGTGCCAGCACGACGACCATCGCGCCGGTCGGCCCCGAGACCTGCACGTTCGACCCACCGAAGACCGCAGCAACCGTTCCCGCGATGATCGCGGTGACGAGGCCGCTCTCGGCGCCTGCGCCCGAGCTCACGCCGAACGCGAGCGCGAGCGGCAGGGCCACGATGCCGACGGTCACGCCGGCGAGCACGTCGCTCCTCCAGCTGCGTCGCAGCCCGCGATAGTCGGATGCCGCGGGCAGCAGCGCCCGCACCGACCGCAGATTCGTGCTCATGCCCGCACCGGGATCGCGGGGAGCCCTTCTCTTTCGACCAGCTGCTGCTGGGTCGTCTCGAGGATCTCACCGAGGAGCGCCCTGGCAACGTGCAGCAGATCGGCCACCTGCGGATACGCGAGGCGGTAGTACACGAGGCTGCCGCGGCGTTCGGAGAAGACGAGCCTGTTGCGGCGCAGCACCGCCAGATGCTGAGAGACGTGCGAGGCCTCGAGATCGATGACCGCGAGCAACTGAGAGACCGATACCTCGTCGGAGGCGGAGAGCACCTCGAGGATCCGGATGCGGATCGGATGCGCGAGCCCCTTGAACAGCCCGGCCTTCACCTCGTAGAGCGGACGATTCGGATCGCTGAACATGATGATCCCCTCTGCCGACTCGGATGCCCCGCTGGCCTGATGATTTCATCATATCGCGGTATCATCGCGGCATGGCCGATTCTCTTCCCCTGTGCCCCGAGTGCTCCAGCGAGCACGCCTACGAGATGGGCGCCCTGCTCGTCTGCCCGATGTGCGAGCACGAGTAGTCGCCCTCCGATGCATCCGACACGTCGGCCGATGAGCCGGCGGAGCGGGTCGTGAAAGATGCCGTGGGCAACGTGCTCAACGACGGGGACACCGTTGTCGTCACGACCTCCGTGAAGGTGAAGGGATCCCCGCAGGGGATCAAGGCCGGCACGAAGGTGCGCGGCATCCGCCTCATCGAGCCTGTCGACGGCCACGACATCGACTGCAAGGTCGACGGCTTCGGCGCCATGCTGCTGAAATCGAGCGTCGTCAAGAAGGCCTGAGCGCTCGCTCGACGCGCCCCGCCGTCCCGTCCCCGGCCCGCATAACTCCGGAACTTCTTCCCCGATCCGCCTGGTTTCGGTCACACGGGCGCTGAACCACGCCATTCTTCCGGAGTTATGCCGCGGCAGGGGCGCTGCCGAGGCGTCGCGTGAGGGATGATCGAAGGACCATGGCTTCCCTTCTCGACCCCGCGACACTTCCCGATGGCACCGATCCGGACGCCGTCTACCTGGCATTCGTCGAGTGGGCCGAGTCCACGGGCATCAGCTTGTATCCCGCGCAGGACGAGGCGGTCATCGAGATCGTCTCGGGAAACAATCTGATCCTCTCCACCCCGACCGGTACGGGGAAGTCGCTCGTCGCGATCGGCGCGCACTTCGCGGCACTGGTCGATGGTCGCCGCAGTTATTACACGGCACCGATCAAGGCGCTGGTCAGCGAGAAGTTCTTCGCGCTGGTCGACATCTTCGGCCCCGAGAACGTCGGAATGGTCACCGGCGACTCGTCTGTGAACGCGGATGCTCCGATCATCTGCTGCACGGCCGAGATCCTCGCCAACCTCGCGCTGCGCCAGGGGCCGGATGCCGAGGTCGGCCAGGTCGTGATGGACGAGTTCCACTTCTACGCCGACCCCGAACGCGGATGGGCCTGGCAGGTGCCGCTGCTGACGCTGCCGCAGGCGCAGTTCGTGCTCATGTCGGCGACGCTCGGCGATGTCACCTCACTGGCTTCTGACCTCTCTCGCCGCACCTCACGCGAGACCGCCGTCGTGACCGGCGCGCTGCGCCCCGTGCCGCTGCACTTCTTCTACGAGCTCACGCCGATCCACGAGACGATCGAAGACCTGCTCGCGACCGGGCAGGCGCCGATCTACATCGTGCACTTCTCGCAGGCCGCGGCCATGGAGCGTGCACAGGCGCTGTCGAGCACGAAGGTCGCCACGCGCGAGCAGCGGGATGAGATCGCCGCTCTCATCGGCGAGTTCAGGTTCACGACGGCGTTCGGGCGCACCCTCTCGAAGTTCCTGCGCGCGGGGATCGGCGTGCATCATGCGGGGATGCTGCCGAAGTACCGCCGGCTGGTCGAGCAGCTCGCCCAGCGGGGGATGCTGCGCGTCATCTGCGGCACCGACACCCTCGGCGTCGGCATCAATGTGCCGATCCGCACCGTGCTGTTCACCGCGCTGACGAAGTTCGACGGCACCCGGATGCGGCAGCTGAATGCGCGCGAGTTCCACCAGATCGCAGGTCGCGCCGGCCGCGCCGGCTTCGACACCGCGGGCACGGTCGTCTGCCAGGCGCCGGAGCACGAGTCCGAGAACGCGGCGGCGATCAAGAAAGCGGGCGACGACCCGAAGAAAAAGCGCAAGCTCATCCGCAAGAAGGCGCCGGACGGGTTCGTGTCGTGGGGCGAGCCATCGTTCCGCAAGCTCGTCGACGCTGAACCCGAGACACTGACCTCCCACATGCAGATCACGAGCGCGATGATGCTCAATGTGATCGGACGAGGCGGCGACGTGTTCGGAAACATACGCGCACTGGTATATGACAATCACGAGCCGCGGGCCCGGCAGCGCCAGCTCGCGCTGCGGGCGCTCGGGATCTACCGCACACTGCGCGAGTCAGGGATCGTCGAGCAGTCGGATGCCGGAACGATCTCGCTCACCGTCGATCTGCAGCCGAACTTCGCGCTGAACCAGCCGCTGTCACCGTTCGCGATCGCCGCGTTCGACCTCTTGGATCCGGATGCCGCGACCTTCGCCCTCGACATGATCTCGATCGTCGAGTCGACGCTCGATGATCCGCGTGCGGTACTGAGCCAGCAGGAGTTCCTCGCGCGCGGCGACGCGGTCGCCGAGATGAAGCGCGAGGGAATCGAGTACGACGAGCGGATGGAACTGCTCGAGCAGATCACCTATCCGAAGCCGCTGGAGGAGCTGCTCGGCGCGGCGTTCGAGACGTACAGCGCGGCGCAGCCGTGGATCCGCGACTTCGAACTGCATCCGAAATCCGTCGTGCGCGACATGTACGAACGGGCCATGTCGTTCGGGGAATACGTCGCGTTCTACAAGATCGCGCGCTCCGAGGGAGTGGTGCTGCGGTACCTGTCCGACGCCTATCGCGCAGCATCCCAGACGATCCCCGAAGAGGTGAAGAACGAAGACCTGCGCGATCTGATCGAGTGGCTCGGAGAACTCGTGCGCCAGGTCGACTCGTCACTGCTGGACGAGTGGGAAGAGTTGCGGGCGGGCACCGACAACGGCATCGTCGATCTGCCCCGCCACGATGACGAGCCGATCGTGCCGCCGGCGCCGAAGCGCCTGACCTCGAACGTGCGCGCGTTCCGCACCCTCGTGCGCAACGAGCTGTTCCGCCGCGTGCAGCTCGCGGCTCTCGAGGACGTCGATGCGCTGGCCGCGCTCGATCCGGAGTTCGGCGCCGATGCGTGGGATGCCGCGCTCGACGGATACTTCGCGGATCACGATGAGATCCTCACCGGCCCCGATGCACGCAGCGCGAAGCTGCTCCTGCTCAGCGAGGGCGCGTCGGAGTGGACGGCGCGTCAGATCCTGGACGACCCCGCCGGCGACCACGACTGGGGCATCTCCGCGACCATCGGCCTCGCCGCATCCGACGACGCCGGCGAGGCCGTCATCACGGTGACCGCAGTGGATCGGCTGTAGCTCATGCCTGCATGACCGCGAGCACGTTCCCCGCCGGATCCTTGAACCACGCGATATCGGGCCCCTGCCCTCCGCCGCGGACGATCCCGCGCTCGTCGGAGGGGAACTCGTCGTCGCTGTAGATCTTCGTCTGCACGCCGCGCGAGATGAGCTCGTCGACGGCGGCATCCACATCCGCCACGGGGAAGTTCAGGATCGTGAAGCTCGCAGGCTCATGGTTCGGCTTCGAGTAGACGAGGATCGTCCCACCGCTCGGAAGGCTGATGTCGAGGAAGCCCATCGGATTCGCCTCGACCTCGAGCCCGAGTGTCGTCCCGTAGAACTCGCGGGCAGCGTCGATGTCGTCGACGCTGAACCCGCTGAATGCACCATCCACTGTGAAAGCAGTCATGCGTCCAGCATCCGCCGATTGCGCGCGGTTGTCGAGGGGTCTGGGCCGGTCGATCCGCAGCACGACGTGCTTCGGCGGATCGATCGGGTTGTCCGGCGGGATGTCACCCTCGGCGATCCGACGGAATCCCGCCTTCTCGAGCGCGCGCCACGAGCCGACGTTGCCCGCGACCACCGCGACGATGATCGCCGGAGCATCCGGATACGACGCCCACGCATCGTCGACGAGGGCCGAGATGATCGCCGTGCCGAGGCCGTGACCCGTGCGCTCGGGGTCCGCAACGAGATAGTCGATCGTGAGCGCCCCGTCCGGCACGTCCACGATCGCCGACAGCTCCGCGAAATCCTCGGCGTAGTCCGCGATGCGCGAGCGCTGCACGAGCGCGACCGGGACGCCGTCGAGGTGGACGAGCAGGTCCTCCCCCGCCTCTTCGCCGCGCGTCCCTGGTCCGAAGTCGCGCGCCACACCCTCCGGCGAGAAGTCGTGGTGCCAGTATCTGTGCACGTGCGGGCGCGCGAGCCAGTCGGCGAGCAGCGGGAAATCGGCCTCTGCGACCGTGCGCCAGGTGATCTCCTCTGCGGGATGCGGGGGCGTCATGCGTCCAGCATCCGCCCGTCGCACGCGATTGTCGAGGCATGTTCGGGGGTGCGTCGCCGGGGCGCGGGTGGCGGACTCGTCGTCACTGTGCGGCTGCCGGCGGGGTGAGGGCCAGCGCCGCATCAGCCTCGACCGCGCAGCATCCGCTCCGCCACCTCGCCCAGCGCCCGGCGCACCTCCTCGCCTTCGAGGACTTCGAACTCGAAGCCGCTCATGCCGATGTAGAGCGCGAACTCCTCGGGTGATCGAGATCCCGCAGTGAGGATGCTGGTGCCCTCGCTCTCGGCTTCGACCGACGCGACCGTGGGGTCGAACCGCCGCGACACCGCCTCGGCCGACGCGTGCATCCGCAGCCTCGCCCGATACGGGTACGGCGCCGTCGTGATGCTGTGCGCGGTGAACTCCCGCAGCGCATCGTCGGGGATGTCGCGCCGAGGGAAATCCTCGCGCAACGCCACAGGACGGCGGATGCGGTCGACCCGGAGTGTGCGCCACGCCTCGTGCTCCGGCACCCAGGCGATCAGGTACCAGCGCTCTGCGGTGTGCACGATGCGATGCGGCTCGATCACCCGCTGCACCTCGGCGCCGTCGTGCCGCGTGTAGTGGATGCGCAACCGCACGCGTCCGGCGATCGCGGCGGCCGCAGCCGTCACGACGCCCAGGTCGACGTCCGTCCGTGGCCCTGCGGCGAGAGGCACCATCGCCCGCTCGACCTCGCTGATCTGCTGCCGCGTCGCGGGCGACAGCGACTGCTCGAGCTTCGCGAGAGCGCGTGCCGCAGCATCCTCCATCCCCGTGACGACACTGCCGGCAGCTGCTCGCAGGCCCACCGCGATCGCGACCGACTCATCCGGGGCGAGGGCGAGCGGTGGCACCTCTGCACCGGCGCCGAGGCGATACCCGCCGTGCCGTCCGCGCGTCGCCTCGACGCCGTAGCCGAGCTCACGCAGATCGTCGATGTCGCGGCGCAGCGTGCGATCGCTCACCTCGAGACGCTCGCGCAGCTCGGCGCCGCTCCACTCGCGCCTGACCTGCAGCAGGGAGAGGAGGGCGAGGGTGCGTCCGGTGGTGCGCGTCATGACTTCATCCTCATTCCCTTTCAGGACACATTGTGGCCTTTTATGTCGAGAGAGTGAAGACATGAACACGAACCAGACCGTCACCCCCTTCCGCATCGAGATCTCGGACGAGGCGATCGCCGACCTCCGTTCGCGACTCGCCAGCGCCCGGTTCGCGCAGCCGCTGCCCGTCGATGACCGGAGCACCGGCATCCCCTCGTCCGAGCTGCGGACGCTCATCGACCAGTGGGCCGAGCACGACTGGCGCGCGACCGAGGAGCGCCTCAACGCGCTGCCGCAGATCATCACGAACATCGACGGCCAGAGCATCCACGCGGTGCACGTGCGCTCCCCCCATCCGAATGCGACGCCGCTGCTGCTCATGCACGGCTTGCCGGGGTCGTTCCTCGAGTTCGAGAAGCTGATCGGACCGCTCACCGATCCGGTCGCGCATGGCGGCGCAGCATCCGACGCCTTCGATCTGGTGATCCCCTCGCACCCCGGCTTCGGATTCTCGATGCCGCTCGTCGGCCGGGAATGGACGCGCGGCGACATCGCCGTCGTCATGCTCGAGCTCATGACCAGGCTCGGCTACGAGCGGTTCGCCGTGCAGGGCGGCGATATGGGTGCCGGCGTCGCGCCGGAGATCGGCCGGCTCGCACCCGACCGCGTCATGGGCGTGCATGCGAACGGATCACTCGGGTCGTTCGTCGGACAGGTCGATGACGAGACCGCCGCCGCGCTCACGCCGCTGGAGCAGGATCGCCTGCGGCGCGTGGGCGAGTTCATGCAGAAGGAGTTCGGCTACATCGCGATCCAGTCGACCAGGCCCGCGCTGATCGGCGCGATGACCACGGACAGCCCTGTCGCCCAGTTCGCGTGGATCCATGACAAGTTCCAGGGGTGGACGCATCCTGCACAGGCCCCGGCCGCAGAGCTGATCGGCGAGCAGTTCCTGTTCGACAACGCGTCCCTGTACTGGTTCACCGCGACCGGTGGCACGGCGGCCTACGTCGGCTACGCGCAGGACGCCGGATGGGGAGCCGTGCCGTCGAGCTCGGGCGTTCCGACCGCGGTGATCGTCTTCTCGCACGACGTCGGCCTGCGCTTCGCCGAGGAGAAGGCGAACAACATCGTCCGCTGGACGGATGTCGAGGGCCGCGGCGGACACTTCGCGGCGCTCGAAGAGCCCGAACTGCTGCTGGCGGACGTGCGGGAGTTCTTCCGCGCGCTGCGCTGAGCGCCGGCGCCCCTGCCGCCCCCGACAGTCTGGGGGCCTGCTGCACGGATGTCGGACGGATCGACCAAGAACGTCCGGCATCCGTGTTTTCGGCCCCCGAAGTGTCGGCGGGCCGGAGCCGCTCACCAGGGGTTCGGCTTGTAATCCTTGAGGAACACCCCGTACTGGTCGACTCCGGCCTCACCCTGCACGATCGGGTCGTACACGCGCGCCGCGCCGTCGACCAGGTCGAGCGGCGCATGGAACCCCTCTTCGGCGAGACGCACCTTGGTGTGGTGCGGACGCTCATCGGTGATCCACCCGGTGTCGACAGCAGTCATCAGGATGCCGTCCTTCTCGAGCATCTCGCCCGCGCTCGTGCGCGTGAGCATGTTGAGCGCCGCCTTGGCCATATTGGTGTGCGGATGCCCCGGCCCTTTGTACCGCCGCGAGAACTGCCCCTCCATGGCGGAGACGTTCACGATGTACTTGCGGTGCGCGGGGGACGAGGCCATCGACGCCCGCAGCCTGCTGATCAGCAGGAACGGGGCCGTGGTGTTCGCGAGCTGCACCTCGAGCATCTCGAGCGGATCGACCTGCTCGACCGACTGCACCCAGCTGTTGACGTGGTCGATGTCGGGCACGAGGCCGCCGGCATCGATCGCCGAGCCGTCGGCGTGCTTCTCGAGCGACGATGAACCGGGAGCCATGGCGAGCCGTGCGAGGTCTTCGGCGGTGAGCGCCTGACCGCCCTGCTCCGCCACAGTGCCGCCGAGGGATGCCACCGACAGCAGCGGGTTCGCCGCCACGGACGCTTCGAGCGCCTGCGGATGCGGATCCGCCGTGTGCCCGAACGTCTCCATCTCGGGCAGGGGCCCATCCGGAAGAGGCTGCATCTCGGCATCCGCCAGCAGCGAGTACGCCCCCGGCGAGCGCCGCACGGTCTGCGCCGCATTGTTGATGAGGATGTCGAGCGGCCCCTGGGCTGCGACCGAATCGGCGAGCGCGATCACCTGCGCGGGATCGCGCAGGTCGATGCCGACGACACGCAACCGGTGCAGCCAATCGGCGGAATCGGGCAGCGACGAGAACCGCCGCACGGCGTCGCGCGGGAAGCGCGTCGTGATCGTCAGATGCGCGCCGTCGCGCAGCAGCCGCAGCGCGATGTGCATGCCGATCTTCGCGCGGCCGCCGGTGAGCAGGGCGCGCCTGCCGGTCAGATCGGTGCGGGCGTTGCGCTTGCCGTGGCTGAAGCGCGCGCAGTCCGGGCAGAGCTGGTGGTAGAACGCGTCGACGATCGTGTACGGCTGCTTGCAGATGTAGCAGTTGCGGGGCCTGAGCAGTTCGCCGGCGATCGGCGTATCCACATTGGTCGACAGATCGTTGCCGCGGGTCTCGTCGTCGATGCGGTCGGGGGCGCCGGTCGCCGTGTTCGCCACGACCGCCTTGTCCGCCTCGGCGATGGCATCGCGGATCTCACGGCGGCGAGCGCGCTTGACCGCCTTGAACATCTGCGCGGTCGCGCGACGGACGGCGATGTAGTCGGGATGCTGCTCGCTCATCGAGTCGAGCGAGGCGAGCACCCGCAGCGTGATGGCGAGCTCTTCGGGGTCGAGACCGTCGCCGGAGTCAGCAGGATCAGCGGCGGGAGCATCGGTCATTGAGCCGATTTTACGCGAGTGCGCTGGGAGTCCTCCTCCATCACGACCCGGCTCACCGGCAGCGCCTCGGGGTGCTCCTGCTGCAGCCAGGTGATGATCTTCTCGCGTACGAGGCACCGCAGATCCCACTGATCGTCGGAGTTCGCCGCCGAGATCTTGAACCGGAGCGTCACATGACCGCCTTCCGAGCCGGTGACCAGTACGTTCGCGGAGCGCCTGTCCCAGAGCGGACTCGCCTCGATGATCTCGGTGAACTTCTCGCGTACAGCATCCACCGGTACGCGCCAGTCGAGATCCATGTACACGGTTCCGATGATCTTCTCGGATCGCCTGGTCCAGGTCTCGACCGGGGTCGTCGTGAAATAGGTGCACGGCAGGATCAGCCGGCGCTCGTCCCAGACGTAGACGACGACGTACGAGAGATTGATCTCGCCCACCGTGCCCCATTCGCCTTCGATGACGACGACGTCGCCGACGCGGATCGAGTTGGTGAAGGCGATCTGCACGCCGGCGATGAGGTTTCCGAGGGTCGATTGCGCGGCGAGACCGGCGATGATGCTCACCACACCGGCGGATGCCAGGATGCTGGTGCCCACCGCCCGCACCTCGGGGAACGAGAAGAGCACGACCCCGACGGCGATCACGGCGATCAGCACGACGACGAGGCGGTTCATGATGGTCAGCTGCGTCTGCCGCCTGCGGGCTTCAGGGCTCGCGGCATCCCTCCTGCCGTCGTACTGCATGAGCTGCTCCATGCCGAAGGTGACCACCGTCGACAGCAGCCATGCCCCGACCAGCACTGCCACGATCAGCAGCACGCGTTCGAGCACCGGCCACCACGACAGCGCCGAGGGCGCGTTCGCCGCGCAGACGATCCACGCGGCGATCACGAACGCCAGAGACATGCCGGGGATGCGGATGCGGCGCTCGAGATCACCGATCCACGCGGAGCGCCCGTGCACCCTCGCGGCGATGAACCGCGCACTGATCACGATCGCCGCCACGATCGCGATCGCCACCACGGCGGCGATGAGCGTGCCGGCCCAGGCGTTCCATTCGAGCTCGAACTCTGCCACTGTTGCCATCCACCCAGGCTAGACAGCTTCCTCCCCGGGGGCACAACCCTCTTGTGCCCGTGGCGAGCGCGGGGCACGCTTTATTCACCGGTCGCATCCGCATTCACCGGGCGCATCCGCACGAAGCCGCCACGACGAGGGAGTGAGATGTCGCAGAAGATCATTCCGAACATCTGGTTCGATCAGAACGCCGACGAGGCGGGTGATCTCTATGCGGACGTCCTGCCCGGCACCACGGCGAGGGTCGGTGCGACCTATCCCGAAGACGTGGCCGATTGGCAGGCCGATTTCGCAGGAAAAACCCTCACGGTCGATGTCGACGGATACCAGCTGACGCTGATCAACGCAGGGCCGGAGTTCCGCCCGAATCCTTCGGTGTCTTTCATGCTGAATTTCGATCCCCTGCTGTTCGATGACGACCAGGATGCGGCGCGAGCCGCGCTCGACCGGGCATGGACGGGACTGTCCGATGGCGGCGTGGTGCGGATGGAGCTCGGCGAGTATCCGTTCAGTCCGCGATACGGCTGGGTCGAGGATCGCTACGGCGTGAACTGGCAGCTGATTCTGACGAACCCCGAGGGCGATCCTCGGCCGTTCGTCATCCCGCAGCTGATGTTCACCGAGTCGGTCGACGGCAGGGCACGCGAAGCGGCGCAGTACTACTCATCGCTGTTCCCGGATTCCGGACTCGGCCACGTCGCCGAGCATCCGCCGCAATCCGTCCAGGCGACACCGGGCACGATCATGTTCGGCGAGTTCCGCCTCGCCGGCCAGTGGTTCTCGATGATGGATGGCGGCCCCGACCACGACTTCGCCTTCAGCTGCGGCGTCTCGTTCGAGGTGCGCGTCGCCGATCAGGCCGAGCTCGACCGGTACTGGGACGCCCTCACCGCTGTTCCCGAGGCGGAGGTCTGCGGATGGCTCGCTGACAGGTACGGGCTGAGCTGGCAGATCGTTCCGGAGAACATGGGCGCACTCATGGAACGTCCGGGGGCGTACGCGAAGATGATGGGGATGAGCAGGCTCATCATCGACGACTTCTAGACCCTCCGAGGAGCTCATGGGACTTTTCGCGCAGAACCCCGCCGACAAGGATGCCTGGGCGGCACTGCCCGGCGAACCGCTCGACCGCGACCGATCGGTCGACTCGCTTCCCGAGGTCACCGTCGATCCGCTCGACATCGGGCTCGGGCTCGAATCGAGCGGCGAGGTCACCTCGATCGTCTTCCCCGTCGCACCCGTGCTCGAGGATGCCGCCGGGCAGAGCGGCAGCGAGCCGGAGGACGACGACGAGTAGTCCGCTCAGAAGCGCTCCGGCCTCGCGCCGAGGCCGACGAATCGCCCGGTGACGTAGGTGAGCCGTGGGTGGTCGCGCAGCAGACGCAATGGAATCGGCAACGGCTCGTCGGCTCTGCGCGTCGCGATCAGCGCGCTTTGGAGCCGGCGCTGCACGAACTGGGTGATGCGGGTTGGCCACGACCTGCGCCGCTGCACGCGACGCAGATCGGCGAGAGTCGGGCGCCCCTGCCCCGACAGCACCGGACCCAGGATGCGGGATGCCGCGACAGCATCCTGAATCGCGAGATTGATGCCGACACCGCCGGCGGGCGACATCGCGTGCGCGGAGTCGCCGATGCACAGCATCCCGTCGACGGACCAGCGGCGCAGCCGCTCGAGCCTCACCCGCAGCAGGTGGATGCCGTCGGCCGGGACAGCCGCGACGGCATCCGCCATTCGCGGTGAGATCCGCGCGATCCGCTCCTTCATGGCCGCGAGATCATCGGCGGTGCCGTGCCAGGTGCCGGCGGGGATCACATGCGCGATCTGGAAGAAGTCGCCGCGGTCGATCGTGATGATCATCCCCGCCCCTGCCTGGATGAACGGGTAGGACTCGTCCGCGCGCCTTGCGAGGCGGAACCAGAGCACATCCATCGCTGCGGCGGCTCCGGCGGACACGAGACCGGCGGCGGCACGGATGTCGGAGTCGCGACCAGACGCGTCGATCACGAGCCGTGCGCGGACGGCGATGTCACCATCGGGCCCCTCGCCCGTCACTCCCGTGACGCGGGCGTCATCCGCGTCGCCGTCTCGGATCAGTCCATCGATGCGCGTGTCGCGCAGGAGCATGAATCCCGGATGCTGCGCGGCAGTGTCGGCGAGCAGATCGAGGAAGTCCCACTGCGGCATGAACGTCATGACCTTGCGGCGCGTCGGCAATCGGGTGAAGTCGGCGAGGGTGAGCTCGGTGCCGTTCCATCTGATGGTCACTCTGGGCATGTCGGAGTGCGGCCGGGCGAGGAACTCGTCGAGCAGCCCGAGGTCGTCCAGGAGCTGCTGCGTCGACGGATGGATGGTGTCGCCGCGGAAGTCGCGCAGGAAATCGCCGTGCTTCTCCATCACGGCGACACGCACGCCCTGGCGGACGAGTGCGAGCGCGAGCATGAGGCCGGCGGGTCCTCCGCCGACGATCGCGCAGTCGGTGTCGATGCGTGCGGTCATGTGTTCAGAGTGCGCCTGTGCGTGCAAGGATGCACGCATGGTCAATAAGGTCGGGCGCCCAGCGGGCGGCCTGGATGCGCGGCAACTGCTGCTGGATGCCGCCCAACGACACTTCTCCCTCGGAGATCTCGGCACCGTCTCCGCACGATCGCTGGCCACGGAGGCCGGCGTCAGCCACACGCTGGTCAATTATCATTTCGGTTCGCGGGACGGACTCGTCGCCGCGGCGATCTCACTGCGCGTCGCCCCGCACCAGGTCGTCGAAGCGGCGACGGATGCGAATGGCGACCTCGACCTTGCACGACTCGTGCACGGGCTGGTGCTGGTGTGGGAGCATCCGGAGCACGGCAGACAGCTCGTCGGGTTCGCCCGCGAGCTCGCCGCAGGAGGCGCGCAGGCATCGGCGGTTTCGGCGTATCTGCAGAGGACCGTGTTCGAAACGCTGGTCGAGCAGTTCGGGGTCGAACGCGCGCGCCGCATGGCGACGGTGATCATCGGCATGGTCTTCGGCCGATACGTGCTCGAGATGCCGATGCTGACCGCCCTGACACCGACCGAGGCTGCGCGGCACCTGCTGAGCATGCTGCGGTGACATCCGCCGCGCGACCGGCGGATACGGTTGAGGGATGACGATCACGGCCGCCGCAGACGGCTCCGCCCTCGGCAATCCAGGACCGAACGGCTGGGCCTGGTACATCGACGATGACAATTGGGCGGCCGGCGGGTCTCCGCATGGCACGAACAACCAGGGCGAGCTGCAGGCCGTGCTCGAACTTCTGCGTGCGACCGCGGCATCCGGGGAGTCGCTGCTGATCATGTGCGACAGCAAGTACGTGATCGACTCGATCACCAAGTGGATGCCGGGATGGAAGCGCCGCGGATGGCGCAAGGCCGACGGCGCCCCCGTGCTCAACCGCGACCTGATGGAATCACTCGATGAGGCCATGCAGGGCCGCGACGCGAAGTTCGCGTGGGTCAAGGGGCACGCGGGGCACGACCTGAACGAGGCCGCCGATGAGCGGGCGAATGCCGCAGCGAAGGCCTATCAGTCCAAGCGCGAGCCGAACCGCGGCCCGGGGTTCACTCTCGGTGCCGCAGATGCCCCCACGGCCCCTGTCGCTGCCCCTGTTGATTCGACCCCTGAGCCTGTCGAAGGGTCGGATGCTCCGCTGTGGGCCGAGGCATCCTCGCTTCTCGATGTGTTCGACGCGCCCGCCGCATCCGCCCTCGACCTGCACGTGACCCTCACACCGGACGAGCACGCGCGCCTGCGCGACCGCGCCGACGCGCAGGGCATCTCCTTGGAGCAGGCCGTCCGTCGTCTGATCTGACCCGGGGCACCCCCACCACCGACGTTCGAATCGCGCAAATTGCTCGATCCGAGGTGGATCCGCAGCGATTTGCGCGATTCGAAAGCGTGGGGAGGGCGGCTACGCCTTCAGCACCTCACGCTCGAGGCGGGCGTACGACGCCTCCATGCCGTCGACCATGCCGGTGGCCAGGATCATGTCGCGCGTCTCCTTGTCGGGGTACTCGCCCAGAACAGTGATGAGTGTCACGCCGTCCTCTTCATAGAGGTTCAGATCGTTGAGGGTCTGCGTGTCGTGGCCCTGCATCCGCTCTGTGCACACTTCACGGCGAGGAGCGTCGACGAGCAGCATCTCCCCCTCGAACCCGAAGGCCTCGCCCGCCGTGTCTCCGACCGGAGCCCACGAGGTGCGGTACTCATCTCCTACCGCGGTGCCGACGACGCACTCCGTCATCTCCCAGCCGTCCGGTCCGAGCATCCACTGCTTCATCAGTTCGGGCTCATGGTACGCGCGCCAGACGAGCTCACGCGGTCCGTCGACCAGCCTCGTGATGCGCACATGCGTGTCGTCGAGCAGTTCGACGCGCGTGCCCTTGCCGTGCGCATACTCGCGAAGGTCCTGCAGCACGGCATCGAGCTGGCTCATCGCCATCTTCGTGCCCTCGACCATGCCCATCGCGGTGACCTGCTCCAGTGCCTCGGCAGAGGTGAAGTAGGTCGTCGTGGTCATGCGGGTGCCGACGTCGGATGCATCGAAGGCGAAAGCCATCCGCATCGCGGGGAATTCCGCGAGCGGATCTCCGTCGTCGTCGACGAAGGAATCGAGCACCTCGAAACGATGCGGAGCCTCGATCTTGAGGAACTCCCAGGCGCCAGACGACTTCTCGCCCTGCGGACTGGTCATGTGGTAGATCGCACGACCGCCGACGGTGTGGTCCCAGGCGGTGAAGGTCGCTGGCCACCCCGGAGGGCCCCAGAACCGCTCGAGCTGACGCGGATCGCTGTACGCCGCCCACACTCGTTCGACCGGTGCCGCGAAATCGGCGATGACGGTCAGGGTGAGGTTCTCGGCATCCGTGGTGATATCGGTGACAGGCATTTCAGTCTCCTTGTTTCGGTTCGGCGAGCAGCTCATCGAGGCGGGCGACGCGCGCCCGCCACATCTCTTCGTATTGGGCCAGCAGCGCCCTGGCGCGCGCGATCATCTCCGGATTCGCGCGGACGAGCCGCTCGCGTCCTTCAGCGCGCTTGATGATGAGGCCGGCGGCCTCGAGGACAGCGACGTGCTTCTGCACTGCGGCGAAGGACATGTCGTAGTCGACCGCGAGGGTCGACACCGACTGCTCTTCGCTGATCGTGCGGCGCACGATGTCGCGCCGAGTGGCCGTCGCCAGTGCGTGGAACACACGGTCGGTCTCCGCTTCGCTCAGTCCAAATTGTGTAACCATTTGGTTGTACGTTACGACGCGAAGGATGCCTTGTCAAGGGGTTTCGTGTCGCGGAAGAGGTTGCACACCTGTCGGTCGGAAGGACAGATGTCTGACCAGAGCACCCGAATCGATCGACCACTTCGGCGAAGCGGATCGGCGGCCCGTATGGTGAGTCTCACAATGGATGATTCGCGCCTTCTGCAGCGGAGGCGGCGCCGAGATACGCGGGAGTTGCGATGTTCACAGGTCTGAGCGGATTCCCCTTGACTCCGCTACGGGATGACAGGTTCGATGAGGCGTCCTTCGAGAAGCTGATCGAGCGCCTCGTGAACGCCGGTATCGACTCGATCGGCGCCCTGGGGTCGACCGGATCGTATGCGTATCTCACCCGCGAAGAGCGGCGTCGAGTCGCCCGGGCAGCGGTCGAAGCTGCGGGAGATGTTCCGGTGATCGTCGGCATCGGGGCGTTGAGGACGTCGCAGGCCCAGGCACTGGCGGAGGATGCGCAGAATGCCGGAGCGTCGGCGGTGCTGCTCTCCACCATGACGTACCAGGCGCTCACCGACGACGACGTCTTCGGACTCTACGAAGACATCACAGCCGGCCTCTCGGTGCCGCTCGTCCTGTACGACAACCCCTCGACCACGCATTTCCATTTCTCGACCGAACTGTACGGGCGCATCGCCGAGCTGCCCCAGGTCGCATCGATCAAGATCCCTCCGGTCTCCCCGAATGTCGAACAGGCCCGGTCGCACGTGCAGGCGATCCGTGCGGTGATCCCCGAGAACGTCACCATCGGCATCTCGGGCGATGCGGCGGCGGCTACGGGACTGATCGCCGGGTGTGATGTCTGGTATTCGGTCATCGCCGGCACCCTTCCGGAGGTCGCCCGCGACATCGCAGCTGCCGCCACCAGCGGTGATGCGGAGCGCGCTCGCGCGGCATCGGAGCGACTGCAGCCGCTCTGGCAGCTCTTCAGCGAATTCGGAAGCGTCCGTGTCGTCGCGGCGATCCTGGAACGACTCGGCCTCGTCGGACCGGACAGCCTTCCGCGTCCCATCCTCGGTCTGGATGCCGCATCGCGTGAGCGCGTCTCAGAGGTGTTGACGCGGCTCTAGATGTATTGACCTCGACCGTTGTTGATTCGGTCGATGGGGGTCTTGCCTCCGATGCCGAGGTGGGCTCTGTCTAGGTTGTAGTGGTTGAGCCAGGTCGTCAACCCTGTTCTGCGGTCGTTGTTGGAGGTCCAGGGGTGGGCGTAGGCCCACTCGGTGGCGAGCGTGCGGTTGAGGCGTTCGACCTTCCCGTTCGTCCAGGGGCAGTGCGGCTTGATGAACTTCTGGGTGATGCCGTGGGCGTCGATCACGGCTCGGAATGCCGCCGAGCGGCGGTAAGCGAACGCGTTGTCGCTGATCACTCGTTCCACTCGCACTCCGACGGCCGCGTAGAACGCGATCGCCCGTTCGAGTATCCCCGCCGCGGTGGCGCCCTTCTCGTCGTCGTGCATCTCGGCGTAGGCGAGGCGGGAATGGTCGTCGATGACGGTGTGGACGTAGTCGTAGCCGATCCCGCGGCTGTTCGCGGGGCGCTGTCCGCGGCCGTGGAGGCGCCATCCGCCGCCGTCAGGGATACGGCCGAGCTTCTTCACATCGACATGGATCAAGGAGCCGGGGTGATCGTGCTCATACCGCTTCGCAGACCGCCTGCTCGCGCGGATCACCGACCCCGTGACCGGGTCCAGCTCGCGCAGCAACGGCATGTGATGGCGGCGCAGCACCCGCCCGACCGTCGAGGCCTGCAAGCCGAGCTTCCCGGCGATGAACACCGGGCCGCGCCGAGTGAGATGTCGCATGATCCGCACCCGCGCCTCCGCGCACACCGCGGTCCGTTTCGGATGGGAGCGGGCGACGCTGGAACGATCGATCAGACCCGCGATTCCATGTTCACGAAACCGGCGCCACCACCGCCACGCGGTCGTGCGGGAGATACCCATCTCCGCAGCGACGTGCGCGACCGCACGCCCCGACTGGATACGTTGAACCATGATCAACCTGCCGGCCGGGGTCAGCCGGGCATTAGCGTGGGACACGAGAAGCCTCCGTGTGAACGAGTTGAGGAACTAGACAGCTCCAACTCGACACCGGAGGCTTCTCCTACGTCAACAACGATCCGGGTCAGTACATCTAGGGCGTGTTGATCATGTCCGTGTCGGCGTCAACTCTTTCGAGTTTGAGTCGCGACCTCCGCGTGGCGGCTGGTGCGCCCGAGACGCGCTCGACTCGGCTGGGCGTTTCATCTGCATAGCGACTCCAGTACTGTGGCGGGTGGGGGTGACGTCCCGTGGAGTGGTGGAGATTCCGATCGGCTGGTCTGCGTCGTAGACGTGGGTGAGCCATCGTGCGATGGTCAGTGAGAACTGTCTAGGAATCTCAACGTAAGGACACAAAGCA
>Ga0308157_10000410_pt1 | contig 148173 bp, 123 predicted proteins | sample PhyBR1_FD_201035 | JGI IMG/M metagenome (GOLD analysis project Ga0308157, IMG submission 201035) | Phyllosphere microbial communities from UC Gill Tract Community Farm, Albany, California, United States - DLSLB.R1 | ecosystem: Host-associated > Plants > Phyllosphere > Unclassified | place... | reverse complement strand
TGCATATTCCGGTGATGTTGACCCCTTTCCGGCGATACTGACCCCTCAGATTTTGGTTATCTGAGGATTTTTACCAATAGCCTGACAATATTACCTTTTTTTTCTTAGACTTTCACCCTTAAGTTCAATTCGGTGTGAAGTATGTACAATCCGGTCCAATACAGCGTCGGCAATTGTATCTTCCCCAATCACATCATACCAGCTTGCGACCGGAAGCTGACTGGCTATGATGGTCGATGACCTGGCATGCCTATCTTCAATAATTTCCATCAGGTCCAGCCTCTGCTGCTGATCTAGATTTACAAGACCAAAGTCATCCAGGATCAGCAGGTCAGATTTTGCAATCCTGTCCAGAAGTTTGTGCATTGATCCTTCCAATCTGGCAATCTTGGTTCGCTGGAGCAGCTTCTGTAGATTGAAGTATAAGACCTTTTTTCCCTGTGAGCATGCTTTTAACCCAAGGGCTGAGGCCAGAAAGCTTTTTCCGCAACCCGTGGCGCCCGATATCAGTAGGGGCTCACCTCTTTCAATGTACCCTCCAGTAATCAGGTCAGCGATCTGGGCTTTGTCCATGCCGCGTTTGGGGTCCATATTGAGCTCCTCAACCGATGCCTGATAGCGAAAGGCAGCATTCTTTTTTAGTCTGTCAAACCGTTTTTCTTCCCGGCTGTCCAGCTCCGACTGCAGGAGCAGCTGCAACCCATCCTCAAGGTTAAGTTCTGTCATACGACGGGTTTCCACCAGCGCTTTCCAGCTACGCTCCATGCCCAATAGCCGGAGACTTCTCATGTTGTGTTCGATGTTCACTGTAATTGATTTTTATGTTATGAATAATACCCCCGGTTCCTGATATTTTCATGCAGGGGAAGTTTTTTTTCGGTCGGTGCCCCGCCGAGCTCCGGAAAGTTTACCATACCGGTTATTAAAAGGCCTTCAACAAACTTATACCGTAGCTGGCGATGAGTGATAGCCACCCGACAGGCCTTTATAAACAGGTCGCTGTAGGTTCTTTGAAGCCTGAACAGTCCGTCACATGTCCTGTAAAGCTGTTCAGGATGGCGTTTCTGGTCAAAGATCATCTGTACCAGTTCACTGAATACCGGAGATATGGCATTTGCTCTTGTCAGGTAATGGGCAGGGTTCTTTTTTCTGAACTCACGGTACCTGGCATCCAGATGTTCCTCCAGGGTGGTGTAGGCATTCTGTTTTGGGCTCCTCTGATGCAGGGCGACCTGTTTTCCTCCAACAAAGATGTGTACGAGATTTTTGGTGTAGATAACCTGTGCTTTCTTTCCGATATAGCAGCTGGGGGCACTATAGAAGTGTCTGTCCCTGCCAAGATAGACGTGCCCGTTTTCACCGATCTTAAGCTCCGCATAATATTTTAGTGCAAAGCGATGCTCGGGTAATGGCAACAGAAGATGTTTTTCACAGCTGAGGAACCGTTCCTGCCGGCAGTAGCTCCTGTTCTGCATACGCGTCTGGTTCAGCTTCAATATAAAGTCTTCAATGGCGCTGTTGAGGGATGATAATGAGAAAAAGCTCCTGTTTCGAAGTTTGGCAAATACCTGCGTATAAATGATCTTTACATGGTTTTCTACGGCACTCTTGTCCCTGGGCTTTCCAGCGCGTGCAGGGATGATAACCGTACCGTAATGATTGGCCAGATCTTCCATACAGCGGTTGATTTCCGGTTCGTACCTGTCACTTTTTATAACCGCAGACTTAAGATTGTCCGGAACGATACATCTTGGCACCCCGCCAAGAAACTGTATACATTTATCCAGCGCGTCCAAAAAGTCGGGTGTCTTCTGGCTCGGCACAGCCGTGGCATAACAATAATTGGAAAAAGGAAGACAGGCCACAAATATCTCACAATTTATGACCTCACCGGTATTGCCATCGATATAATGAAGCTTCTTGCCGGAAAAGTCGATATAAAGTTTATCTGCTGGCGTATGTTCCATGACCATCGAGCTGCGCTTCTGTACTTTGAGATATTGCCCCAGGTGGAAACAGAACTGTGAAAGTTCATAGCCGTCCGACACGCTCTGCTTATATTCTTCCCAAAGCAGTTTACGGGTAACACCCGGACGGCTGAGTTCCTGCTGAAAATAGGAAAGTCGCTCTTTGAAATCCTCAAACCGGGCGTCTCGATAGGCTGGATTACCGGCATTAAGAAGCCCGTCGAGAATCGGATCCTCCAATTCCAGAAGTTCGTTCATGTTGAGCTTTGCCTGACCGATCTTGAAAAGATAGGTCTTTACGGTGTTCTTACTCAGTGATAAACAACGTGCTATCGCTTTTATGGCATAGCCCTGCTGTTTCAATCTTATCAATTGTTTTATCTGACTCATGGGTCTTGATTTACCGGCCATTGGAATAACTCTTAAAAATCTTATCCCAAATAAATCAAAATAACCAAGGGGGTCAAGATGCTCCGGAATTAGACCCCACATTATTTTTTGAGGGGTCAGTATGATCCGGAAAAGTTCATCTAAATCTTATAGAGGGGTCAACATCTGCCGGAATGGCATGCGATAACTCAATGGAATCGCGCATATACTCCAGTGCAAAGTGCCGGAATTAAGGGGTCAATTTACTCCGGAATATGCAGGTGTAGTAAGTGATATGAGCAGTGTTGAAAAAAGTGCGAACTACAATCATAGAGAAGGTAAGGCTGGAACTAGATGTACCACCAAATAACTTGATGAATGGATGATTATACATAAAAGCTAAACAGGACTATATTAGTTTAGATATAAGTTGAGTAAAAGTTAAAATCATAAGGCAGTAAAAATGAGACAATTTATAAATCATAAAAGTAAATTTTGGCTTTTTTTGCCATTATTATTTGTTACGTTGAGTTTATCCGCAAAAGTGAAGTATTTTATTATACCAGAAAAACCAGCTGACTATTTGATCAATGAATACAAATTACCGACAGCGGAGTTATATGGTGTTGAAGAACATGTAGAACTCTTTTGTTTGACTTTCCCAATGCTGAAGTCACAAAAGCAAAATGTAAAAAATCCACATGTCGATTGTAACCTAGTATTGCTTTCTGTTCTTCCAGATTTAGAAACTAATAGTAACTGGACGGAGATTAATATTGATAGTGTGAAAAGTGACATCATCACCGATTCAAATCTTAAAAGGTTATTTAATTTGAACACATTTTCGGAGTTTGATCAGAAGTATGGTGCAAAGACGAAATACTTCGATGAATATCAGGTTATCAAAAAAAGAGGGAATAAATATTTCGCATCTAGGCATTGTTTGGTCCAATTCTTTGCTGTACGCAATAGACCTTCTGTTTTTCAAAATAGCTTTGGAACCATCAATATTGAACAGGAACCTATTAAGATTATCGAAATGGAACAGATATTTAAGAAAAGATATCCCCAAAGTAAATTCCCTGTATATACCATTGGAGATACTCCATATGATTATAATTCTTTTGATTTTCTTAGGGATCGGAAGGAGTATTTATCCAAAGTGATAAAGTTAAAAAATAACGATATAGCTTACCAATTTTGGACTTACACGGATTGGCATGAACATGATGATATCTATGAGATTGACAGGGGCATTGACCGTTTTGTCTACCTACCAGGCAGAGGTATAGTCGGCGGCTCCTTTGATTTCTATTTTTACTTTAATAAAAAGAAATTACCAATAAAATACACAGATTTCATGAACAATATTAAAGAAGAGAAAGTCATGCTGGCTGAAGGACTGTAAAGTAAATAGTTTACCAATCGAAACCAAATTTGGATATGCTATGAATATCCGCATTACAATATGCTAACAAAAAAGACAAAGGTCTTACACAAAAAGGAGTTCACTTGCGTTGCTAAACTTCTTTTGCAAAAAAGTAAACAGATGCATATCTTTGTTGTAACAGTACACGCCACACTACCCGTAAGAACAGCGTCCCAGGGCGTGTCTTTTGTTTTATAGCCCTTTTTTAAGCCACATTCTAAAGCTTTCACGATAGATGACTAAATTCAACAATTAAAAGATCGCGGTTTATTTATCTCATATCAGTTACTATAGACTAGCTGGTTACTGGTGGCCAATGCAAGAAGATAAAACTGCCCACAAGTTCAAGCCAAATGCTAAATTTAGTGATGTACTGGCATTATACAATTTTGATAGAGAATTGAGAATACTATTGTTTGATGTTATTGAAAAACTTGAAATAAGCTTAAGAACCAAATTAATCTATCATCTTTCTCATGAGTTTGACCCATGGTGGTTTCAAAATTTCAATATTTTTCAGAATGCAAGTGACCTTGTAAAAACTTTAGCTGCTCTGGAGGAAGAAATCGATAGATCAAAAGATATTTTTATAAAGGAACACAAAAAGAAACATAAAGATGATGGACGCTTCCCTCCTGCTTGGAAATCTTTAGAACAAACAAGTTTTGGCGCGTTATCAAAATTATATGGAAACCTAAAGAATGACGTAGTTTCTAAAGATATCATTGCAAAAGAATTCGGCACTGTTAACCATACCTATCTCCCAAGTTGGCTTCAGTCTATAGCCCAAATAAGAAATTATTGTGCTCATCATAGTAGATTATGGAACAGAAATTTACCTGGAAGCCCAAAACTTTTGAGTAATCCTCCCCATTCATGGATTCAGAATGTTCCGAAGCCACATGAATTTCAATTTCTTTATATCCATTTATGCTGCATGAAATATTTATTAAATATAGTTCAACCGGAAAACTCATTTACTATCCAATTAATAGGGTTATTAAAGAAATATCCAAATGTTGATCCGAATGCATTAGGTTTAAAAGAAAATTGGGAATCAGAAGCTCTATGGAAATAAAATTTAAAACAAATTTTACTCTGTAAAAAATAAGGCAGGTCTTATCCAGAAATCAACATTTTAGTATTGCAGTAATTCAAGACAATCTTAACTGCAATTATTTGCTTTAACATCAAGGTTATAATTTTCAAACTATGCAGGCACAATGAAGAGCCTAAAAAGTTGGACTCAAAACGGAACTCACTGTGCACTGGATCTACTTAGATGTTCAACTTGGCAATAACATGGTATTAATTTCCTTCCCACCCAATCCCTCTATCAGCGAAGGCCGACATTGGATATCCCCAAGAAATAACCTAGCAAACCATCTATTTTTATCATTGTGAATAGTAATCTAGTGCTTGACATCCTAATACTAAATCAGAAAAATTTATAAAATGCTTATTCACAATCATCTCCAGTAGTTAAATTGAAAGTAGTCCGGTTAGCTATTTTACTTCAATTTAAGCCACTTGAAGTTTAAAGTTTTGTACATTTTAATTCCTACATTAAATTATCAAAAATAAATATTACAATTCACAGGAATATAAAGAAACTAAATTTCCATAAAATCATTATTTCACTTGATAATATCAAAAAAAGATTAAAAATCCATTAAAAATTGACACAAAATAAATATTAGAGGTAAAAAATAGTAAAAAAAGCAACAAATACTACAGCTAAACAAAATAAATATTTATATTTACGATATTTAATTATAAAAATTAACTTCAATAATGAGAAAAATTTTATTATCAGCTATTTTGCTTTCAAGCATAATAGCCTGTAAGAAAGACAATCTTTCTACTGAAAGCAACCAAAAGCAAACCGAACAGAATTTGCTAGATGCCAAATCTGTTTACAAACAGGAATTTTCCAAAGCTTTTGCTAAAGCCTTGGCTTCCAACTCAGAATTAAGGTCATTTATAAAAAATGAAGCTCTAAAAAAGTTTGACCAAGATTATGATATTCTTTATCAGATGGTAAAAGATGAAATGATTGGGGATAAAAAATTCAAGGATATTATTGCTGAACAATATGAAAAGAAAGAAAATTTAAATGAATTGGATCGACTATATCCAACGCTTACAATTTTTGTCCCTAAGCTACCGATGAATAGTTTTTCGGCTGAAAAATGGAACACTCAAACCGAAATTCCTCAAGTGGCCTATACATTGAATACGACATCCAATGTCCCAATTGTGAATGAGAAGGGCGAAGAATATATTTTGGAAGCAAAATATATCCCATCATTCCCAGTTGTCGTTATAAAAGAGAACGAAGTAGTAAAAGTAAGCTCCGGTGAAACGAATTCAACTAAGGCTTCCGTCTCCAATGGCAACAAAGAAAAAAAATCCGACAAACACCTATTAAAAGGTAGTTTATATACTTTTGAATTTTTAGACGAAGCATTTAATGGCTTAAATGACAATAATCAAAAATCATCGTCAAAACTCAGAGCATCAAAGATAAATGCCACTGCTATTGATTCTAAAATCAAGACAGCTTATGATACTTATAACAATACAGACGGCTGGCAGAGAGATTACATCTATTACAACATTACCCCAGGACAAACCAAAGGTAAATTTAGTTATGATTACCAGGAACACATTACATCTTTTAGTATGAATGATGCCAATAGCTTAGCTGTTATTTCTGATCAGGCTGGAGATCCAGTAAATAACCCTAAATATTATGGTCCAAAGTGGACGGGAGATGCCCCAAGAAGCCCCTGGACTGGGGATACCTTTAGATTTAAAGTAAATGTGTTGATTAATGCAAAAAACGGCGCAGGTGCTAGTACCGATAGGTATTTTAATGTTGAGGCCGCAGATTTATACGATGCTAAATATAAAGAAGTCAAGGTTATAGGCGGTGCGATAGGTATAGTAAAAAGTGTTTGGGAACTGGAAACTATGACCCCCAAAAAAGTTCCCCTCAATATCCCCATATTCAACTGGGATTTGAATGAATATGCATCGACCATAAAAATAATTGTAGAAGAAGTAGATAATACAGAGGAAGAAAATAGATCAGAAACTCGTACGGTTAAATTTGCGACAAATTTTGGGATTGAGCCTACGTTCGGTGGTTTAGCTAAATTAGGTTTAAAGTTTGGCGCAAGTTTAGCAAAAGACGAATCTTCCACAGTCTCCTGGAAAGTTACTAAACAAAGTGATCAATTAGGAGATGTACTTGTTAATTTCGCGGATAAAGTTATTATTGGATTTGACGGGTCCTCTTATACAACGAGAGAATATAGCTCGGGAATGTATACAATTGGTATTGAACCTCGAAGAGTTCAATAACTATTCAAAGGCCTCTAGCCGATTAGAAATTATAGCAGACAGGAGATTCCTTTTCGATCTCCTGTTTTGCTAAACAATCCTATCTAGCTATATGTATTACTTATTCAAACAACTGGTAACCTATCAGATGATGAAAGACAATTTTATATAGAGGAAAATTCCTAAAACAGTGTAACCACCAAAATCGGGTAGGTGATTTGAATAAAATTTATTCTTTCGCCTCATTTTCAATAATTTTCTTCTCAATCGGATTTAAAGTCTCAAATAAGTCTTTGTAGACCTCATCCTTGCTATCCTCCTCACCTAGCAGAAATCCCCAAGGTTTCAGCTCTTTAATGCGATCCATTACAATCTTAACAATAGCCAAAATAGGAATGGCTAAAAACATTCCCGAAATACCCCAGACCATCTCACCGATAATAATGGACAACATGGCAAAAAGGGAGTTGACCTTCACTTTGGATCCGACAATCTTGGGGACAATAAAATTACTGTCAATCATGTGTACAATAATCAATGCTAAGATTACTAACACCACATGTGTCAACGACGAGGTAGCAAAGGTAAGAATGGAAATGATAAGCATGGATGAGAAAATACCCACATATGGCAGTACATTGAATACGCCTGTGATCAAAGCCAAGAGTAGACTGTACTTCACACCAATTAAGGAGAGGCAAATAAAAACCAAAAGCGAAACCAAACTCATTTGAATCAACAAACCGATCAGATACTTTTTGACGACATATTGAATTTGCCTAACAACATCCACAACAATAGGTCGATCTTCAACACGGTTGACAAACAAAAGAAACTTGACGATATGGCCTCTATAAATCAGTAGGAAGAAGGTATAAAGAAATGTGAAAACAAATAAAATAAACAGGGAGGAAAGTGAAACCAACGCTGTTCCTAAAAACAGCGTACCTGAATCAACCGACTTTGAAGCTGTTTTATTGATAAATTCCATCTGCTCTTTGTGCTGTATTCCAAACTGTTGACTGACCCAACTTTGCAATTTACCTGCGCCATCCATAATCTGCTCTTTAAATGCCGGAAAATCTTCTTTGAGCAATGTAAGCTGTGATGCCAGAAGAAATAAGCCGTAACCTAATGCGCCAAAAAAGAGAATCACACTGAGTATTCCAGCTAATGTTCTTGGAAAACGCAACTTACGTTCCATAAAATTGCTCAGTGGAATCAAAAGCAGAGAGAACAGCAAGCCCAAAATCATTGGGATAAGTATCGTGTCACCTATTTTGGCCAGATAACCTAAAAGAAGGATACTGATTAATACACAGGCCAACTTCACATAAAAGGGTAAAGAGAGGAATCTTTTCATTGAATATTCTTTTGAATAAAAATAACAATTTCGGATGATTTAAGTTTAGGAAATAAAAAAGTCCCTACACATGCAGGGACTCTTTCCTCATAATAAGCTTAAGTACTTATATTTCTTATAGTCCAAAGCCAATACCAACAGACCAAATACGGTTTTTAGTTGAAAGGTTAGAATTTGGCGACAAATTAGTTAAACCTAGTCCATAGCCAGCATTAATCTGGAAGCCATTGGATAATTGATAACCCGCCATGAAATTGATACCAAAATCGGTACGTTTTAACTCATCACCGTCTCCACTTCCAAATTCAACGTCTTGTTCCCTTTGTAAATCAGTATTACCTAAATCTCCTTCAAACTTATTCTTTCCACTTAAAGCAAATCCAACATAAGGACCTGCCCCAACAAAGAAATTACCAGATGCACCTGTCGGCAATTTAGCGACTAAATTGACCGGAATATCTAATGACATAATACTCTGCTTCACAGTAATCTCGTTATCAGTATTATTAAGTGTTTCGGACCATTTCCCCCCTTTATTCTGAAGAGACAATCCCGGCTGAATGGAAAAATAGGGTGACACAGGTGCATCCAAATAACCTGTTACAAAAAAACCCGTATTTGACTCCGAGCTACCATTTTCCATAGAATATTTAGGAATGTTTACACCCGCACGGAGTCCATATCCCAATCCACCTTGTGCAAAAGCTCCTAATGAACCAAATAAAATTGCTGCAGATAATAATAGTTTTTTCATGTTTCCTAATTTAATTTACTTTGTTCTTTTATCATTTACTCTCATATATTTCTTGTATGAGATTTATTACAGTGACATTTGCAATATCTATTCCAAAATGCATAAACTATTCATATTCACTTCAAAACAAAAGAAAAAACTCTTGCCATATTTTTTTTGAATGTCCTCTAAAAGATACAGTGCTTGCGGAAATTTCAACTTTTTCAACCGACCGTATACATTAGTATTTCTGCTCCTAAAGCCGAGATTAACAACATACTCAAAAACTACCTCCTTGGTTTTCAGAATAATGCTCGAAAACACAAAAGTTTTATCATAAAGATTTTTTAATTCCAATTATAAGTTTTATTTTTGCAGACCTTCAAAAGGAAAAAAAATAGGGTCGGATGGCCGAGTGGCTAGGCTGAGGTCTGCAAAACCTCCTACAGCGGTTCGAATCCGCTTCCGACCTCGTTTTATTTTAAACAATAAAAATATTATCAAAATGGGAGTTACACGTTTAAAAAGAAAAGATAGAAGAAATAAAACTGTTTCACGTGTTGAAGTTCAGTTCTTGAAATTAGGAACTAACGTTGAGTTAGGAACTAGATCAAAAATGAAAGCAAGCAACCAAATCGTTAAAAACGATGCTATCTTAAATCAATTAGCTGCAGAAGCTAAATAAGCACAAAGAAATTAGCAGCCTTTAAAGTTATACTTTAAAGGCTTTTTAATAAGTCTACCATCTGGTGGACTTTTTCTTTTGAGCTCATCCACTGCGCCTCATCCATACCATTCACCTGATCCTGCGAAAATTTCATCTTTGATGGTTGGCTCTCTTTTGCTGAACTATGGATCGCAATGGCTCCAGTCTCCGCCAAGATCGTCTTAATATTGGAAGCATCCACTCCGGCACCCGGCATAATCACAATACGCCCAGCTGCCTGTTCAATCAATTGTTTCAGCAACGGTGCACCTGACAAAGCCGAATTTCTCAAACCCGAAGTCAAGATACGGTCAATACCTAAAGCAATGACATCTTCCAATGCGTCAAATGGATCTTGGACACGATCAAAGGCGCGGTGAAATGTTACATGCATAGGCCGTGCAGCATCAACCAAACGCTTCGTATTGACCTTGTCCACGGTCCCATCCGCATTTAACACACCGATAACGACTCCATCCATCCCCAATTCCTTGCAGAGCTCGATATCGGCAATCATCTCTAGCATCTCTTCCTCCGTATACAGAAAGTCGCCTCCACGTGGTCTGATCAGCACGTGAATCCCGATTTTAACAAGTTCGCGCACCAACCTCAATTGACCAAAAGACGGAGTTGTACCACCATTCTCCAGATTTTGACAAAACTCAATGCGCGTTGCTCCTCCTTGCTCTGCTTCAATTGCTGACGCCACCGAATTGGAACATATTTCTAATTGATAATTTCCGATTGCTGTTTCCTTCATTCAATTCTATTTTTAACCTGTTTTATGCAATGCGAATAACGCAAAAAAAAAGCAAATTACCTATTTTCTGATAGACAGCAAACATACTGTCTTTTTAAAGCTCCGCAAGAATTGTCCATCTTTTAAAGATAGCTACCTATCGACTGATCTTACTTGACTTGATGTCTATTGTTAGCCTATTATTCAAGTTAGGAAAACATTTCTCCAAACCATTTGTATATACCTTACATGCTTTTATTTAAAATATTAATAACCAACACTATATAAACTTTAAGTAAAATATCATGGCTATTATATCAAGAAATATGGAGACACAGGAAAGGATCATCAGTACTTTTGAGGAACTCCAGTCGACTTTACATGGCCTGAAAAACCAGGTTGCTGAATTTGAAATTTTGTTTAACCAGGCATGTGATCGGCATATCGAATCTGATTTTCAAAAAGAGTGGCTGCTGGATCGTATTTCCTCTCGCCATGCGACAATTGTTACCAGGCATGACAGCCTGCAACTTATTCATGAAACGGTTTCAGCTTACCGAGATTACGATGATTTTTTTCTAGATCATCAACAGTTGATACAATCGCTCGAACTACTCATGTTAAGCCATGCAGAAAAAGAGGAATACGAAATCGCAGCCATTATCAAAAAATGGCATGAAAAATTTGCTCAAGCAGTTGATTTCGCTACTGACCTCACCTATTAAGTCATTGTTTTATTTTACATTTGCGGCATTGTAAATTATTGAATCATGCGCAAACCACCCGCTATAGTTGATCTACATGCAGATGCTTTCCTCGAAGACTGGGAAGACTACTCCGCTGACGAACTTATGCTCGAATCCATTGATTTCCTCAGATCCAATTTGGATGCTGCCATATATTGGGAAATGAACGAAATCAAATTTATTCACGGCAAAGGAAAGGGTACGTTAAAAAAAATGATATTTAAGGAATTACAAGATTACAAAGAGAGTGGTTCAATAGATCGGTACTACAGCTCTTACCAGAACGAAGATGTGGTGGTAGTCGTGATCGGAATCTAAAAGAGACTACCCAAAAAGATAGTCTCTCCTAAAATAAATATATATCACTATTATTTGATCGCTGGCGTGATAATTACTTTACGGAATTCAACTGGCCCGTGATCACCCTGGAAATAAATTGGTCCCGGTTCAGCTTCCCTACTATCTAGTGCACCTCCTGTAATGCCCGGGATCTCCTGATTACTAATTACTGTTTTACCATTGGCTACCACAGTCACCAGACGCCCTACCAATGTAATATCATAGGTTTGCCATTCACCAGCTCCTTTATTCACCATTTCATTTGCCGCCAGGAAGCCATAGACTCCTGCAAAAAGTACTGCATTAGGATGCGCATCTTTTGGGCTGTCCTCAATCTGCACCTCATAGCGGCCTCTGAGATAAACTCCACTATTACTTCCTGCCGGAATTTTGAATTCTACATGTAGTTTAAAATCTTCGAATTTTTGTTCCGATACGAGGTTAGAACCTGATTGTGGGCTGGTTAATATACCATTTTTCACTATCCATTGATTGGTCTTCCCAGTCGCTTTCCATCCGGAGAGATCCTTTCCATTAAAAAGCTGGATCGGCTTCCCCCATTTTACGGCAGCTGTCCGTTTTAATTCGGGCGCACGTACACCTTTAAAGCGATGTGTTTTCCCATCTGGTTCTGTTATGGTTCCCTGCAAAGTCCCGTTTGAGATCTCGCCTTCTACACTGAGATTCATCTTTCCGCCTTCCCATTGTGGTGGTATCGCAAATTTGAACTTTCCATTTTCATAAAAGACCTGTGAAACAGGCCGTGCACTTCCTGAAGTACTTACATAGTGGCCTACCAAAGTCTTGTAGCCTGACAATTTCACTTCAAGCCAGGAAGGTGCCGGTGTACCATTGACGTCGACTTCAATATCCCAGCGCCCGATCAACTCTTTTCCTTCAACTTCTTGCCCGTAATGTACATATTCTTTTGCGAGTGGTTTAGCAGAAATCACTTGTGGCAATGCGCAAGAAGCTAAAATCCCTAAAAGAAAAGCAGTATTTCTTTTCATCTTATTTATGTTTATATTCTAATTGACAATAAATTTTAAGCAATTTAACTGTTTCGTCTCTGGTATCCAAGGGATGTCCTGTTAAAAAACACTAAGTCTTCTTCTATTACTTTTCACGCAATCAATTACCAAAATGCTTATGATTGGGATTATCCTAAGTTATAGGGGGACTTCTTAAGATTTTAGAGTAATAACACTTAAGCGGTCGTAGGGTTCTCACCATCCCTAAAAACAAAAAAAGCCCTAACTTTCGTTAGAGCTTTTTAGTCGGGGTGGCAGGATTCGAACCTACGACCTCCACATCCCAAATGTGGCGCGATACCGGGCTACGCTACACCCCGAAAAAGGTATCACCTTTGTTTTGTGTGGCACAAAAGTACACTAAAAATATTTTGAAAACAAACTATTTCACAACAACACACTTAACTTACTGATATATTGTTAAATAATTTCATAAAAGCCACCAAACAATATCCCCGAAAGTGAAAACCTTATCGATTGACGACCAAAAGCTTTTAGGGTAAGCTATTGGTCGTCAATTCTCACTCGGATTACCAGCTTCTTTTAAATACCATTGTCGTTTTAACCGCACCTTCCTGATGAACCAATGTCAACTTAGATATTGTAGAAACAATATTTTCCTGAATATTATATTCAACACCATCAAACACCATTGTTTTTGGATCCGGCATACTATAATCATAAGCTACTGCCGATTTATCTTTTTTCTTATGCCAGGCACCATCCTTATCGAAATTAAGTGTTTCTCCCTGCTCCATCATTTCACGGGTTACATTCAATTCAGCAACACTATTTCCAGAGACTGTTTTTGTCCAGCGTTCCCAATTTCCGGTGCGAATTATATTCAGTGCAGCATCTCTGCCAATGCTATCAACAGTTTCCTTGCTACAAGAGGTCATTCCAACTGCAATTACTCCAAGTAATAACAGCATCCAGTTCTTAAAAGTTATTTTCAATGTGCTCATAATTTATTTTTGGGGGTACATTTGCAAGTATTATACCAAACTCCAATCATCAACATGATGTAAGTCCGGTAAAACGGAATTATTTTGCTGTCCGAATATGAATAACAGGTGTTCGAATATGAACAGTCAGCAAAACAAGAAAAATAAAACAACACACTAACTATAAGCAACTTACCTATTTGGCAATCTATTTGAAAGATCCGAATATTGAACAATATATTTTATTACCATAGTTGAAAGACTGGTTTCGTCGGAGTAATTGATGAATATAAGTTTAAAACATAGACACTAATAGAGAAAAAGTATGATAAAGAGCTATTTCACAATTGCATGGAGAAATCTACGAAAAAACAAAGTATTTTCGTTTATCAATATTCTCGGCCTGACAATAGGAATCACCGTGTGCCTGATGATATTTCTTTTTATCGTGAATCAATTCAGTGTAGATAAATTTCATATCCATGGAGACCGTATTCATCGGGTAATGCGTGGCTTTAACAGTTTGAAGGAACGCGTACCTTACCTCTCTCCTCCTTATGCTACAGCACTATTAACAGATTATCCTGATGACATCAAGAAGGCGGTACGAGTGATGCCGACCAATGGATTGTTTTCCTTTAATAATATTGCGTTCAATGAAAAGAAACTCTATGTTGCAGATGCCGATTTCTTTGAACTGTTCAGTCTTCCCCTAATCAAGGGAAATGCAAAGACTGTTTTGCAGAATCCCGCGAGCGTAGTGCTCACGGAGACAAGTGCTAAAAAATATTTCGGCGATGAAAACCCGATGGGTAAAGTGCTGAAGCTGGATAAAAACAAACAGCTTACCGTTACAGGTGTCGCAAAAGACGTCCCTCCCAATTCACATTTGAATTTTGACCTAGTCATACCACTCTCCAACTATTTTAAAGAAGAGTGGTTTAAGGGCTGGATTAACAATAGCATGTTTACGTATGTCCTACTCGGTGAACATACAGATAAAAAACAACTCGAAAGCAAGCTTCCACAGTTTATGGATAAACACATGAAAGCGGTTTCCAATCTCATGAACATTAAGTTCGATCTTTCGCTCACGCCTTTACATGATATCTATTTCGAACCCCACAGCCAATTTGACGATGTAAAACATGGAGACAAAAAAGTGGTATACATCTTTCTTTCCATCGCTATCCTGATATTAGTGATCGCTTGTATCAATTTCATGAACCTCTCCACCATTCGCGCGGTGGACCGATCAAAGGAAGTCGGCCTGAGAAAAGTACTGGGAGCACAACGCACACAACTGACCTATCAATTCATCGGTGAATCCCTTCTATTGACTTTTATATCTTGCTTGCTCTCCATTGCTATATTACAGCTACTGATGCCAATTTACAATCAGCTGTTGGGATACACGTTGACGGTTTCCTGGGATTCCTGGCCAATATATGTCTTTTTAGTTGCCATTATCTTTGTAGTTGGATTATTGGCAGGAAGTTATCCAGCTTTTTACTTGTCGACTTTTTCTCCGATCCAGGCATTGAAGGGCAAACTGCAATTAGGCAAGGGCGGAGCGTTGTTTCGCCAGGTTTTAGTGGTGCTACAATTCAGCATTTCCATTTTACTTATTATCGGAACCACCATCATCACAAAACAGATGAAATATGTAAAAGAAAAAGGGCTGGGATATGATGATCAGCAAAGCATTGTGATTCCATTGGATAATAGTGAACTGTACAGCAATATGCATACATTCAAAAACGAGTTGCTGAGCAACAGCAATATTGCTTCAGTTTCGTTCATGTCTGGCGAACCGGGCGGCTTTTTCGATAGTCATAACTTTGAGGTGGAGAGAAAAAATTCCGAGTCATGGAAATCAAGAACGGAATTTACCGACTTTGGATTTGTACGTACCTTAGGACTGAAAATGCTTGCTGGGCGGGATTTTTCCATGCAATATCCAACAGACTCCACAAAAGCAGTACTCATTAACCGTACAGCGGCAGCACAGCTTGGTTTTACGCCCGAGCAAGCCATCGGTAAATGGATAAGAAATACAATCCGGGATTCTTCACGCCGAACCATCATTGGTGTCATCGACGATTTTAACTTCCTCTCCCTAAAGGAAAACATGGATGCACTTGTTATTTCGCCATCTGACGACCTGCGAACAGCGGTTATAAAATTGAATACGAATGACTTTCCTGCTGCATTGAAAACAATCGAAGCCGCATTCAATAAAGCAGCCCCACTTTACCCCTTTGAATACACTTTTTTGGACCAGAAGTTTGACACCCTTTATAAAACAGACATCAGGCAGCAAAGAATCCTTGGTCTATTTGCCGGATTGGCCATATTTATTGCTTGCCTGGGATTATATGGACTGGCCTCATTTACAGCGACCAAACGAAATAAAGAAATCGGAATTCGCAAGGTACTGGGCGCTTCGATATCGGGTGTGGTGGCACTGCTTTCCAAAGATTTCATGAAACCAGTGCTGATTGCTTTACTCATCGCCTCGCCTATTGCCTGGTGGATTATGAACAAATGGCTGGAAAACTTTGCCTACCGTATTAACATCCAATGGTGGATGTTCGTTGCGGCGGGACTGATTGCAATCACCATTGCACTAGCTACCGTAAGCTGGCAGGCCCTTCGGGCCGCAATGGCCAATCCCGTTGAAAGTCTACGCGATGAGTAATGGAGATTAAAACAAAAAAAGCCCTAACTTTTGTTAGAGCTTTTTAGTCGGGGTGGCAGGATTCGAACCTACGACCTCCACATCCCAAATGTGGCGCGATACCGGGCTACGCTACACCCCGAAAAAGGTATCACCTTTGTTTTGTGTGGCACAAATATACGCTTCTTTTGCATTCCTTGCAAGAATAACCATAAAAATAACACTAATCAACTGATATATTGAATCTTATTTATAATTAACCAAATAGTTAAATAGAGATTGATATACAAACCTTAATATTGATATTATCTAAAAGTTTTTTATATCCCCAATAGACTCAACAGGTACTTCTGACAACTATTATAGGATTAAAACTTATCAAAGCATTATCAGCAAAACATTATATGGAAAGCCTTTTGAGATAAAATTATCCATTTAGTTATTCCTACATAAGGAAATTATTTATTTTTCTTGAAATTCAGCATTGAAAAACAAATTTAAATCTGATTTTCAATAAATTTGTAGCTTCTTGGTTAATAATACTCAGCCATTTACTCCTTTTTTGTTAAAAAATCATTATCAAATTACCTTTATTATTAAAAATATAACAAAAATTAATTACTTTTATTCCACCATAACAGCCCTCCTATCAAAGCCACGACGATTTTGATTTTTGTTATGGGATCTCCTGCTATTATATTTTCAATATCATCAATGCATGAAAAATTTAACCATTATTGGATTAACACCTTTTGAAAAGCCTGACGTCAACCTCATGCCCAAACTCCATCAGGCGGGTGCATTTCCCGTATTAAGTTTAGGACACGACTTAGCCAGCGCTCAGGAAGCACTGAATCGACTTGATCAGACTGCTCTCTTTAATTATGGAATTTATTTTCCAAATGATAAATTGCTATCCCTCCAAATTCCGGAGAAGGTAAATCTTATCATTCTTCCTTTTGGCACTTGTGCTCCCACTGCCGAACACCTGTCTATTGTGTATCAAGTCAACAGCCTAGAAGAAGCTTTGTTGGCAAAAAAGCTTAATGCAAAAGGAATTATCATAAAAGGAAATGAAGCCGGAGGCCTCGTTGGTTATGAATCTACATTTGTCCTCTTCCAACGAATTATCCAAGAAATCCAATCGATACCTGTTTGGGTACAAGGTGGCATAGGCCTGCATACCGCCGCTGCCGCAAAAGCCCTTGGGGCCACTGGAATCGTATTGGACAGTCAGCTTGCGCTATTTCCCGAAAGCTCGGTTCCCCAGAGCTTCAAAACGCTCTGTGAAAAACTAAACGGTACAGAAACGAAGCTTATTGCCAACCATCGCGTACTGGTACGGCCAAACTCACCGACTCTCTCGGATCAGGTAGATTCAAACGAACTCAGAACGTATTTCAAAGACCTCGATCCAACAACGAGTTATATCCCTATGGGACAGGATATTTCTTTGTCAGCCGATCTTTATGAAGATTTCAGGACATTGAAAAAACTTATTTTCGGATTTAAAGAAGCCATGTACGGCCATCTAAAACAGGCTAAAGCCTTGCGTCCCATCGATCGAAATAATGCATTGGCAAAACAACTTGACCTACGCTACCCGATAGCACAGGGGCCTATGACACGTGTCAGTGATGTTCCAGCTTTTGCCAATGCTGTAGCTGAAGCAGGAGCCTTACCTTTTGTCGCACTATCTCTTCTGCAGGGTGAACAAGCCAAAACCCTGGTCTTGGAAACCAAACAGCTCGCCGGGGATAGCCCTTGGGGTGTAGGTATTTTAGGCTTTGCTCCACAAGAATTGCGTGAAGAACAGACAGCCTATATTCTGGAAGCTAAACCTCCGGTTGTCCTGATTGCTGGTGGCCGACCTGCACAGGCAAAGGTCTTTGAAAAAGCAGGCATAACAACATTTCTCCATGTACCTTCGCCAGCACTACTCGACATGTTCCTCAAAGAAGGCGCAAAAAATTTCATATTTGAGGGACGTGAATGTGGTGGTCATGTGGGACCTCTTTCAAGCACCGTGCTCTGGGAAAAACAGATTGAGCGTATCTTAAAAGAGGATCACCCGGAACAGATCAGCGTTTTCTTTGCCGGTGGTATCCACAATGCTTTTTCCACAGCTTTTGTTTCTATCATGGCAGCTCCTTTAGCTGCACGTGGCGTCAAGATAGGCGTATTGATGGGAACCGCATATCTCTACACACAAGAAGCTGTAAGCACCGGAGCGATTCAGGAAGAGTTCCAGATTCAGGCAATGCAAGCCAAAGATACTGTCCTTTTGGAGACAGCACCAGGCCATGAAACACGTTGTCTAAATACAGCCTTTGCTCAACATTTTAACCGGGAGAAATCCAAACTTTTGGCTGCTGGTGTAGATAAAAAAGAGGTTTGGGAACAACTCGAAAAATTAAACGTCGGCCGTCTGCGTATCGCTGCCAAGGGTATTGACCGACAAGGTGACAAACTGATCAACATCCCTAAAAGTGAGCAATTGGACTTGGGTATGTATATGATTGGCCAAATTGCAACCATGCATGATCAGGTAATCTCTCTTGATGATCTCCACCAGAACGTAGGCATCGACAATCAACAATATATTCAGAAAGCGCCCTTAACGGAAGAACCACTGTCCAGTGAAAAACCTTTGGATGTCGCTATTGTCGGGATGGAATGTATTTTTCCAGGAGCTAAAAATCTGGAAGAATTTTGGCGAAATATAATCCTTGGAAAAGACAGCGTTACGGAGGTTCCGGATGAACGCTGGAACAAAGATATTTACTACCAGCCTGACGCAGACGGCCCTGATGTATCCCATTCGAAATGGGGTGGTTTTATTCCAAAAATTGATTTTGATCCCTTAGCGTTTGGGATTCCACCACAATCGCTCGCTGCCATTGAGCCGACACAATTATTGACTTTATTGGTAGCTAAGCGGGCAATGGAAGATGCTGGTTACGGTGAGAAACAGATCAACCGGGAAAATATTTCGGTTATCATCGGTGCTGAAGGCGGTAATGACCTCGCTAATAGCTATAGCTTTAGAGGATACTACAAACAGGTCTTTGGTGAACTCCATGAAGAAGTAAAGGAAGCATTCCCCCATACCACCGAAGACTCCTTCCCCGGTATTCTGGCCAATGTTATCGCAGGCCGGATTACCAATAGACTAGATCTTGGTGGCCGGAATTTCACAGTGGATGCAGCCTGTGCATCTTCTCTCGCAGCAATTGACCTGGCTTGTCAAGAACTTATTCTTGGCAAATCGGATATGGTACTTGCCGGTGGAGCTGACCTTCATAATGGCATTAACGATTACCTTATGTTTTCAAGCACACATGCGCTCTCACGCAAGGGACGTTGTGCCACATTTGACCGTGAGGCAGATGGGATTGCCCTTGGCGAAGGCGTTGCCATATTGGTACTCAAACGCTACGAAGACGCTGTACGCGATGGTGACCGCATCTACTCAGTCATCAAAGGTGTTGGCGGTTCCAGTGACGGTAAAGCGTTGGGCCTTACAGCTCCGCGAAAAATCGGTCAGGTACGTGCGCTAGAACGTGCCTATAACCAAGCGGGTATCAGCGCAGCATCTGTTGGTCTGGTGGAAGCACATGGTACAGGAACTGTCGTGGGTGATAAAACAGAACTAAGTGCACTGACTAATTTATTCAGTCGTTCAGGCGCCTTACCGGCACAAACGCATTTAGGGTCTGTCAAAACGCAGATCGGCCACACAAAATGTGCCGCAGGATTGGCAGGATTAATCAAAGCTTCCCTAGCTGTATTTCATGGGGTTAAACCACCGACACTTCATCTCCAACAGCCAAACACGTATTATAATACGCAAACAAGCCCTTTTGCTTTTCATGCTGAAACTGGTTTATGGACGGAAAAAAGGCGTTATGCAGGCATCAGTGCTTTTGGATTTGGGGGAACGAATTTCCATGCTGTTATTGCAAACCATCCGCAGGAGGATAGTACAATCGCATTGCAGTGCTGGCCATCAGAACTGTTTGTCTTCCGTGGTGATGACTACGAGGAAGCTAAAGCTCAATTGGGGCAGGTAAAAGCATTGTTGGATATCAACGACAGCCTTCCGTTAAAAGATATCGCCTACAGTTTGGCTGTGTCCTCTGAAAAAGCGGTCCAACTCAGCATTGTTGCAGATACTGCCGAAGATCTCATGATGAAAATTGAATTGGTATTATCCGGTATCGAAAGCAAAGACAGCTTTATCGTTAATAAACGTGCAGGTAAAACAGCCTTCTTGTTTCCCGGACAAGGGAGCCAACGCATTCATATGGCGCGCGATCTCTTTGTGGTTTTTCCTGCAATGCGAAAGCTTATAGTTCAGTATCCGGAACTGGAAAAAATCGTCTTCCCCGCTACTACATTCGACGCTGAATCCCTGAAACAACAAAAAGAGACCATTAAAGATACGCGTTTGGCGCAACCGCTTTTGGGCATTGTCGACCTGGCCCTGGCAAAATTCCTCCAGTCCCTAGGTATTGTTCCGGATATGCTGGCAGGCCACAGCTACGGCGAATTACCGGCACTGTGCTTTGCTGGTGTATTTGACGAAGAACAATTAGTCGAACTGAGTAGCAAACGTGCCCAATCGATACTGGATTCGGTAGAGAATGGAGATCCAGGTACCATGGTTGCTGTTAACGCAGATGCCGAACGGTTAAGAGCAGTACTCGCTCGCATTGAAGGCTGTTATCCGGTCAACTACAATTCACCTACACAATGTGTTGTCGCTGGCAGTACAGCAGCTATCGGCAAACTGATGGAGCTGTTAAAACAGGAACGGATTTCCGCAAAAAAACTTGAAGTAGCCTGTGCTTTCCATAGCCCTTTGGTTGCTGGATCAAAGACCCTTTATGCGAATGTATTAAAGGATGTTCCATTCCGGAACACGCAAATACCCGTGTGGTCAAACACGACAACAGGTTTATACCCTAGTTCAGCATCGGAAATAAAGGCGCAACTAACAGATCATTTGATCCAACCTGTACGCTTTGTTGAAGAACTTCAGGCAATGTATGCGGATGGCGCACGGATATTTATTGAGGTAGGCCCGGGCAAAGTATTGACAGGCTTGACCAAAGCGTGCCTGGAGCAAGATCAATTAACATTATATGTAGAGGATAGCAACCGCAACAAATTGACACATTTGTTGTGTATGCTCGCACAATATCTAGGAACAGGCCGCAATTTTTCGATTGATAAACTTTTTGAAGGCCGTCAAGTTCAACTTATTCAACTGGATCAACCAGACTTATATAAGAAAAGCCCCACTATCTGGCGTGTCAATGGACAGGCTGCACATCCGACAACGGGAAGTTTGCCCGTAAATGGTGCATTACCATTAGTAAGACCGATCAAAATGAGTAACCTTAACAACCCCATTGCTGCAACGACAGAAGCACAACCTGCTGCCGAGCGTATGCTGCAAGAATATTTAAACAGCATGAAAATGCTGATCCAGGCACAACGTGATGTGATGCTGTCTTTTTTGGGGCAAAACCCACATGCAATGCCAATGCCGGTCTATTCAAGTGAAGTATCAGATGGAGCTGCAGATCGTCTAGCACCATCACCTTTTCAACCAATCCGCAACGAGAAATCTATTATCGTACCTGCCTCAGAAACATCAACCAAAGATATTAAAGCTTTATTGTTACAGGTGGTAAGCGATAAGACGGGTTATCCCCACGAAATGCTGGGTATGGAAATGGACCTGGAGGCTGATCTCAGTATCGATTCCATAAAACGGGTCGAAATTATTGGGGCTTTGCGCAATGAACTCGGTACACTGACTTTTGATCTTGCAAATGAAGATACGGTCATGGAGCAACTCGCAGCCATAAAGACATTAAATGGTCTGTTGTCTTGGTTAACGGAATTCACTGCTACCGCAGCTGCTGCAGCAACAGCTGTTTCAACCGCAGAACCCACTTTGCCGGCAGCAAGCAAGTCTGTATTCTCCCTTGCAGAATTACAGACAGCGATCCTGGATATCGTCAGTGAAAAAACCGGTTATCCAAAGGAGATGTTAGGATTGGATTTGGACCTTGAAGCAGATTTGAGCATAGACTCCATCAAACGTATGGAAATCATTGCCGAACTCAAAACGAAGATCGGTTTTGGGGAAGGTCTCGAACATGCGGAAGATCTGATGGAAACCTTGGCCGCGATTAAAACCCTGAATGGTCTGGCCTCCTGGATCAGTGAAGTCGGCAATACAGCGCCTGCACAGAGTCTCTTATCAAGACTTCGCTTTGATCTGACCCCTGCAGATAGCGTTTCAGCACAACATATCGAAATTCTGCAAGGCAAACGTTTTGCCATCGCCCCAGATCATGGTCAACAGACTATAGCCATCAAAACCATGCTCGAAAAACATGGTGCTATTGCAGAATTGGTCAATCCGGAAAATGACCTTGCCGTTTTTGATGGTTTAATTATCTCCGATATATTTTCTGCGACCGTAGAGCATAATATTATAGACCAAGTCGATCTGATCAAAAAAATGGACCTGGATCGGGCAAAATGGGTTTATTTAATTTCGGATATCCCGGCACATGTAGCGAAAACAAATGATACACACACCCTGCGCCGTTATCAAGGCTATCCTGGATTATTTAAGAGTTTGGCCCGTGAGTTTGAACAGACCAACTGCAGGTTGATCAGTTTAAACACACCACAGGAAACAGATCAGATCGCAGAAATCGCTCTAAAAGAGATCTTAACCACAGACAAAACCGTAGAGGTCATCTACAAGAATGACCAGCGTCATACGGTCGATATTATTCCTTCACCACTCGCGATGGGCGGCGAAGAAGTGCAAATCCAATTGGACCAAAAGTCTGTTGTACTTGTGCTTGGCGGGGGACAAGGCATCACTTCAGAGCTGGTGAAACATATGTCAGCCTCTTATCCTTGCACCTACATCCTCGTGGGTAGGTCGGCAGATCCCAGAAAAGATACTTCGATCACAAAGGAATTAGAAACAATGACTTCCAAGGAGCAGATCAGGACTCAGCTCATCAAATCGGGTCTATTCCATGCTCCGGCACAAATCGAAAAGGAGACAGTCCGCATCTTTAAGAACAATCAGATCCTGCGTACTATCCAAGATATGGAACGCTTGGGAAACACCGTCGTCTATGAGTCACTGGATCTTTGTGATGAGGCTGGGTTAGCTACTTTACTCCATCAGATATACGAGCAATATGGTCAACTCGATGGTGTTATTCATGGTGCCGGCCTGTTGGAAGATAAACTTTTCAAACAAAAAACAATCCACTCTTTTGGACGTGTCTTTGATACTAAAGTAAAACCATTGCGCGTATTGGCGGAACAACTACGTTCAGATTGTCAATTCGTCGTCTTGTTCTCCAGTATAGCATCTGTTTACGGCAACAAAGGCCAGACAGATTATGCAGCAGCAAATAGTGTATTGGATGATTATGCCAACGTATTGAATAAACGGCTGAAAGGTAAGGTCATTTCAATCAATTGGGGGCCATGGAAAGGTGCAGGTATGGTTTCGCAGACCCTGGAGACAGAATATGAGCGTCGCGGCATCTCGCTTATTCCGTTGGATGAAGGGAAAGAAATTTTCCTCAACGAGATTAAGTACGGCACGGAAAGCCAGGTGTTAATTATGTCAGGCAACAATTGGTAACCCCTCATAGCTATTGATTATGAAGAAAACAGACATTGCCATCGTCGGTTTATCCTGTGTCTTTCCGGGGGCGCAGGATGCCAATATGTTCTGGCAAAATATCATCAATAAGGTAGACTCCACCGAATTTGCTCCAGCTGATCGCATTGATCCGATCCATTTTAGTGATAGCTCAGGGACGGTAGATCGTTTTTATTGCAAACGGGGTGGTTTTCTCCAAGATTACACTTTCGATCCCACAACATTTGGCATCTTGCCACTTGCCGTTACGGGTACCGAGCCAGATCATCTGCTCACACTTGATCTGGTGCAAAAGGCATTGGAAGATGCTGGCATATTCCAAAAGCAAATGTCTCTGGAAAGAGCCGGAATTATCATCGGAAAAGGAAACTATACCGGGCCGGGTGCGACCCGCGCCATAGAAATCGTACGCACAGGTGAACAGATTTCAGCCCTCTTACAAGAACTTTTACCACAGGTACCTGCAGCAGATATCGAAAAAGTAAAACAAGCATTTCAGGAACGAAAGGGGCGTTTTGCCCCCGATACGGCCATGGGATTAATTCCCAACCTTGTCGCTTCGCTTGTCGCCAACCGCTTCAATCTGGGGGGTGTTGCCTTTACTGTCGATGCAGCCTGTGCAAGTGCGCTGATTGCTGTGGACCATGCCGTACAAGAGTTGCAGCGTGGCCGTAGTGACCTGATGATTGCGGGGGGTGTACACACGGGACAAAATGCTGCTTTTTGGAGCATCTTTGCTCAGTTGGGCGCGCTATCACGCAACCAGCAGATCAAACCTTTTAGCGTAGATGCGGATGGTCTCCTGATCGGTGAAGGCTGTGGCTTTGTGGTATTGAAGCGGCTCGATGATGCTGTACGTGACCAAGATAAAATCTATGCTGTCATCAAAGGTGTAGGTGTGAGCAGTGATGGCCATGGTACCAGTGTGATGAGTCCATCGGTGAAAGGTCAGCTAAAAGCACTACAACAGGCTTGGGCGAATGCTGAGCTGGACGAAAAACAAATCGGTTACCTGGAAGCACACGGCACGGGAACTCCGCTTGGTGATAAAATAGAACTGCAGACCCTGTCCCAATTTTTCGGAAAAGAGGAGACAGCTCCTGTTGCGGGCATCGGTTCCGTTAAATCTAATATTGGTCATGCCATGCCTGCGGCAGGAATTGCGGGTCTCATAAAAACCTGCCTGGCACTATATCATGATATACTGCCGCCTACGCTTTATTGTGAAAAGCCGATTTCAGACATGCAGGCCACACGGTTTACACCTGTACAGGAAGCAAAAAGCTGGTCAAAAGCAGGGCTACCTAAAGTGGCTGCAGTCAATGCCTTTGGTTTTGGTGGTATTAACGCACACGTAGTCTTAACAGGCTACAATATACCCAAAAAAGATCCCGTCCTATTACTTGCCCGACCGACACATGCGGAACTGCTTTCTGCCTTACAGCATAACGACACAACAGTAGGTGAAGGTAATTACCGCCTGGCTCTATTTGATCCAACACCGGAACGGATTGAAAAAGCGATCAAAATCGTTGCAAAAGATAAAGCCTGGCGCAATAAACAGGATATTTGGTATACCTCTACGCCCCTATTACAAGAAGGGGGCAAGGTTGCCTTTGTCTTCCCGGGTTTAGATGGCTTAGCTAAGGGTGAAGTAGACTCTGTCAGCCGTTATTTTGGACTGACAGCGCCCATACTAACGGAAGGTGAAGGTTTATTGAGCGATGCACTGGGTATTTTCAATGCCTGTAGCATCCTTGATAACTCCCTAAAAAAACTGGGGATCTATCCGGATATGAACGCTGGACATAGTTTGGGAGAATGGTTAGCGGGTTATTCTTCGGAACTGGCAGAAGCAAGTTCGGTCAAAGATCTTATTGATGTACTTGACCCAAAAACATTTGAACTAAAGGATTCCAAATTTATTGCTATCGGAACAGGACTTAAGGAAATTATGCCTTTGATATCCGAGATCTCCAATATTTATGTTTCAAATGACAACTGTCCTCATCAGGTCATACTCTGTGGCAGCAATGCTGCTTTGGAGGAGCTTGTCCCGCTCTTGAAAGCGAAACAGATATTTCATCAGATCCTACCCTTCCAGTCTGGCTTCCACTCGCCTTTTGTGGCAGACAAGCTGGACTTGATCCTGGCAGGCATGGAGAAAGTACAGTTTCAGCAAACGAAGATTCCTTTGTGGTCAGCCACGACATTAATGCCTTACCCATCCGATCAGCAGGCTGTCCGCCAATTGAGTGCTGAACACCTTATTCAACCAGTTCGTTTTCGTGAACTGACAGAAAAATTATACGAGGAGGGAGCCCGTTTCTTTATCCAGGTCGGAACAGGTGGATTGACCGGCTTTATTGACGACACCTTAAAAGGAAAAGCATTTAGCACATTGGCTTCCAGTGTGGCAACACGTTCGGCGCTTGCGCAGCTACAACGTGTCGTCGCAGCATTATTTGTGGAAGGTAAAACAGTAGCGCTGGATTTTCTGGCATTACAAAACCACACAAAAAAAGCAATAAATAAAGGTATTAAATTGCAGCTTGGCTCGCCTATCGTGCGTAATTTTGAGGCCGTCAAAGATCTAGGAAAATCTTTGGCCACAGCCCAGCCACAACCTGCCACCCATACCGCTATAAGCGGAAATCATCCGCTAGTGCAGGCATTTCAGGAGAATATCGCCGATATGGCACGGATGCAGGAAGAAGTATTGACACTCTTTCATAACCGAACACAACCCAACACTGCAGTAGCTGCATCCCGAGCGCCTGTGATTGAAAAGCCTATAAGCAAACATTTTTCAAAAAAACTACAGATCAATCTGGAGAGTCATCCTTACTTGATTGACCATAGTCTGCTACGGCAGCCAAAGGGATGGTCAGAAGTAGCTGATATGGAACCTGTAATCCCAATGACCATGATCTTTGAACTGCTGGCAGAAATTGCACAGGCAGAACGATCTGGTTCAAAAATCCACAAAATCATGCAAGTAAGTGTGTTTCAATGGATGAACGTGGCCAAACCTTTTGAAAAAATGATCAAGGGTGAATGGCGCACCCCACAGCTTGCCTATCTGGAAATTGAGAATTTCGTAAATGCGGAAGTGGCTTTGTCTGCGGCATATCCCTTAGCTCCAAGCTGTGACCTTTCCATAGGGGAAAGCTTGCCTATCGCACGTACTTCTGAAGAGATCTATGAGAAACATATGTTTCATGGGACAGCCTATCAAGGAATTGTAGAGGTGACTGCCGTCGGTAAAAAGGGTATAACAGGCAAGATCAAAGGCAACGGTGGTAAAGGCTCGTTACTGGATAATGCGGGACAATTATTCGGTCTATGGTTGCAACTTACGCTCACAAAAGATCGCATTGCATTCCCCGTAAAAATCAAGGAAATAGAATTTTTCGATGACATACATAACCAGGATGGTCTATTCGAATGTACCTGTGTGTTAACCGAGCTGAACGATGAGTTTGCTATAGCAAACATTACCCTCCAACGAAACGGAAAAGTATGGTGTGCGATCCGTGGCTGGCAAAACAGAAGATTGGAGATCGATGAAGCGCTATGGAATGTCTCCATGTCGCCATTGCATAATCGCCTATCAACAGAAATTGCGCCAACTATTTTCTTTTTTCATCAGGCATATACCCGTGTCGCTTCCTGGGATTTTATCCTGAAACGTTATTTCAACCAAACGGAAAAACAGCATTACCAACAACTATTGCCCAATCGTCGAAAAAGCTGGATGGTGAGCCGTGTTGCGATAAAAGATGCAGTACGACAGCTGCTGAGCCTCCAGAAAAACCACCCTTGCTATCCTATTACGTTTGAGATCCGCTCGGACGAAGCAGGCAAGCCTTATCTACTGGGCGATATGACAAACGATATTCATATCTCACTGGCTCATAAAGGTAAGGATGCAGTAGCTATAGCCCAACAGTATAAACCAGTCGGCATAGATATGGAAGTCATCGCGGAACGCAGTGCCGGTTTTTACCCACTGGTTTTTACCGATGCGGAAATGGAACTGCTCAAAGACAGGGAACAGGACGAATGGACGACCCGTTTTTGGGTAGCGAAGGAAGCTTACGGAAAATTCCTGGGCACCGGCTTAAAAGGTAACCCCAAAAGACACGAAGTAGAACGTATCGAGGGAGATCATCTCTGGATCAATCAAATAGAAATAAAAACGATCAAATACCAAAATTATATTATCGGATGGACACTGTAAACACGACAAAAAAATTGAATCACGAGGAATTATTCGCCCTGTTAAAAGGTTTTATAACAGAGGTTATCGGCGAAGAATTTGTAGAAGAGATGGATATCACACCGGAAAGTTCCTTTACAAAGGACCTTGAAATGGACAGCATTGAAATTGTTTCTTTTTCAGAGAAAATCAAAGCACATTTTGGTGACCAGATTGATTTCACCGGTTGGCTATCTTCAATGGACCTAGATCAACTGATCAATCTTGACCTCCGTATGATCATCAATTATATCTACGAATGCCAATAATTACGGTCAACAATAGGAAAGTTCACATACAAGAACTTAACAAAGGTGCTGAACATACCCTGGTACTGATCCACGGTATGTTCAGCAACCTCTCTATTTACTATTTTAATATCGCTCCCATCCTAGCGCAGCATTTTCACATAGTCATGTATGACCTCAAAAGTCATGGTATGAGCGAACGTGCAATGGAAGGCTATGATCTCGATAACATGTCATCCGATCTGGTTGCTTTATTGGATAATCTGCAACTCCAAAACGTCCATCTTCTGGGATATAGTTTTGGTGGACTTATTGCACTTAAGACAGCCTTGCAAATACCTAACCGTGTAGAACGGCTAGTCGTTATGGAGGCTCCGGATCCGCAGGATGAGAAAGCACGTAATATTATCGATGAATATAGCAAGGAATTTTTGGAACATTACATCGCCAATTTTACGGATACCACAAAAATGAAGATGGGAAAACGACAGTTTGAAAAAAATCATCGTCTCTACGAATTTTTATTCAATCAGACGAGCATCAAAGCGGATATGATCAAAGAGAAATATTTCCTCCATAAAATGGATGCAACGGCGTTGCCACCGTCTACTCTGTTGCTATATGGAGATACTTCTAACTGTAAACCAACGGGTGAATGGCTGCAAGCAAAAATCCCAGGTGCTCAACTTGAGCTTATTCCTGGAGATCATAATATTCCGATACAAGAACCTGTACAGATAGCTGAAACTATCCTTCATTTTTTATCTAACCCTTTATTACAAAACCATGGCTAAATTTGTGTTTGTTGTCCCCCCACTAACAGGTCATGTCAATCCAACGTTGAGTATCGGTGCTGAACTATTGGAAAGAGGACATGAGGTGGCCTGGATCAGTCTTGACAAAAACTTAACCGATAAACTTCCGACTGGTGGAAAACTATTGCTCATTCAGTATGACCAGAGCGATGAAGAAAAGAAAGAAAGCGAACAATATCTCGATATCATATCAAAAAAGATTGTTTATGGTATCGATAGCATCAAATTTCTGTATGAAGATGTACTTATCCCTTTAAATAGACATTGTTATAAGGGGATTCTTACTTTATTGGAAACATTTGCGCCGGATCAGGTCATTGGAGACCATCAATTATTTGCCGCAGCCATTGCAGCAAAAACACTGGGGCTCCGCTATGCGACCACTGTAACAGCCCCGGCCGCGATCAAAATTGTCAGCGAGCTGCCAAAAGTCCACGAGTGGGAAGAAAAGCAGATCATGGCTTTACAGCAGGAACTGGGAGTAACGGGCAATAAGTCTTTGGACTGTTCGGAGCTACTTACCCTCGTTTTGACATCCCGTTATTTCTTTGGGGAGATGGACCTCGCGCCAAACTATCAGTTTACAGGCCCCGTTTTGTCGGAGCGACGAGTATCCGCAGTATTTGACTGGGCTAAACTGAATGCAAGCGCTCGAAAAAAAATCCTGGTCAGCATCGGCACCACCTTTGACCATGATCATAAGAAAGCATTTTTTCAAAAAGTAATTGATGCCTTTGCTGACGAGGACTTGACTGTCGTCGTTGTTTCAGATCCGCAGCTATTTGAATCCTGGCCTCAGAATTTCATGGTTTATCAACACATCCCACAACTGGATTTGTTACCGCATCTGGATGCAGTCGTATGCCATGGTGGCCATAATACCGTTTCCGAAACTCTTTCGCAGGGTTTGCCACTTGTGGTCATCCCAATAGCTTATGACCAGTCGCATGTAGCTGGCCGCGTAGTTCGTACTGGCGCCGGTGAACGACTGAATTTCAATCGCTTTAAAGCGCATCATTTAAAAGAAAGTGTCCATACGATCCTCAGCAATCCATCCTACCGCGAAGCGGCACAAACTGTTCGCCAGTCTTTTAGGGATGCCGGAGGCACAAAAACCGCCGCAAACTTATTAGAACAAGCGGTATCTTCTCGCACTCCACGGGCGGAACTGCCGGCGAAGTTTCTCTTTGTTGTACCACCATTTTTTGGACACATCAGCCCGACATTAAGTGTCGGGGCGAGCCTGCTTGCCCGCGGACATGAGGTTAGATGGTTTGGCATTACCCCCCTGGCAGATCATCATATCCCGGCAGGTGGAAGTTATATCTATCCTGAAGAAGAATTAAGCCCTTTTCAGGAAGAACTCCAGCATTTATTAAAGCGTCAGGACGACGGCCCTTCCTGCTCTGGCCCAGAAGCCATGAAACTGGCATTGGAAGAAACTTATGTCCCCATCGCGAAAATGATGATGCCGGGATTAGAACGCCTTCTTGACCAATGGCAGCCCGATGTGATCATAAACGACTGCATCACTTTTGGTGGGGCGCTATTCGCTCATAAACATCAGATTCCTTGCGTAACAACAACGCCAGTTCCACCAGATGTCATGGGCGATACGGAAAAGAGTGCCCCTAAGATATTTGAGTGGCAGCAAAACCTGATCAAAGATCTCCAAAAGGCAGTAGGAATTTATGATGAGGGAATCTTTATACACTCTCATCGGCTCAACCTTATATTTACATCACAGGCATTTGCCGGTTTTGAGACGGTACCACCACACATGAAATTTGTCGGTCCGGTCAAAGGACGTCCGAATAACACGCCTTTTGACTGGGAACGCCTGGCCGCCAGTAATACACCAAAGGTATTTGTATCCCTAGGCACATTGTTGGTGGATATCCGAAAAGCGTTTTTTGGAAAACTGATCGAAGCTTTTAAGAATCAGCCGGTTACCATTATTGCCGCTACTCCGCCAGAGATATTCGAAGAATGGCCTTCCAATTTTATTGTGAACGGATTTGTACCTCAATCCGACCTGATGCCACACATGGATATGGTCATTTGCCACGGTGGCTTCAATACGGTCAACGATACCTTTACGAACGGTCTACCCATGCTGATCACGCCGATTGCCTATGATCATTTTCATACGGCCAAGCTCATTGAACAGGCAGGCTGTGGATTGAGTATCCGGTACAAGCGCCTGCGCATTGATACCCTACGCGACACTGTGTTTGAGTTATTGAATAATCCCAAATACAGAAATGCCGCTAAGGAGGTACAAAAAACTTTTCAAACAGCTGGTGGCAACGATCAGGCTGTAGCGCTATTGGAAGGCTTTGTAAAACAAGAATGTTCGACGTTGGCACAGATATAGGCTATGAAAAGAAAACTACTATTTGGTGAGCGCATGCTGCTGGGGGATGGAACCGAACCTTTCAACGCAGTTATTCCTTTTCGGCTACATGGTATTTTCAAAGAAGAAGAGATCAGATATGCCTTGGGTCGACTTCAGGAAAAACATCCTTGGTTAAAGGCGCTCATCCAATATGATGAGCAGCATATACCTTGGTTTCAAGTTCCGGAGGCAACCGTATCCATCCCGATACGGTTGGTAAATCGAGAAAATGAAGATGACTGGCAAGAGGAGTCCAAACAGGAATGGCATTCGACCTTCGACTATCAGACTAAACCTTTAATCCGATTTGTCTGGATTAAGGGAGAAGAAGTTTCGGATATGCTCTTTGTATTCCATCATTGCCTCTGCGATGGTGGTTCGGCCATGGCCCTATTATATGAATTTTTAAAGGTGTTAGACAATCCTGATGCAGAAATCGGACTAGAGAATCCTATTCTTGGTATTGAAGATGTGGTACCAGCGCATATTCTGCAAAGTGGCAAGAAGCAATTTAAAGCAAAAACAATCGGCCGATTAGCAGCTTTGGCCATTAAATGCATTCCTGTCGGCAGAAAAGTAATTGACCGGCAGACAGACTATTTGATTCATTGGAAGTTTGACAAAAAAACCAGTGAACAGCTGATTTCCTATTGTAAATCACGGGGTATCACCGTAAACACATTTTTAGGCGCAACGATACTGGAGGCATTCCGGAAAGTACGCGGCGCGGCAGCTTTCAATAAAGTCTCCTGTCCCGTGGATATCAGACGTTTTGCTCCACAGATAAAAGATGATCATATTTTTGCGTTCGGATTGATGATTGTCATGTCTTTGAATCAAAAAATGAATTTTATGGATAATCTCCGGTTGATGCAGATAGAAGTGGAACGCAAAACAGCAAAACTCAATCCCTATATCACCATGATGGTCATGGAATCTGCCCACGATGCGCTAAAAAACTTCACGCGGCTGTTAAAACGGGGCAAATCATCCAACGATTGTATGTTTTCCAATTTAGGGCGTATACAGATCCCCGATCAATATCGCACATTCAGCTTGGAAACCGTCTTTAGTCCATCCGTCATTGGTCCTCTGGGCAACACAACGACAATGGTCACTTCTACCTTTCGTGGACAGATGGATTTCTCCTTTATGGGAAGTGAGGGTTATTTACCACAAGCCGAAGCACTGGCCATCCGTGATGAGATCATAGGTCGGATAAGGCAACAATTAGATTACAAGGCGGCATCATGATCAAAAGAAAACTAATGATGGTGGAACGTATCATGTATATCGATATCGAAACACCGCTGAATTGTGTATTTACGGCAAAGATCAAGGGCGAGATCATCGAAGAACATCTTCGGAACGCGCTAGTAAAAATTCAGCGCAAACATCCTTTGCTCCGATCGTCCATCCAAATCGAGCATACACAACAGCCTTACTTTGTTGTGAAGGATGATATGATTCCTATTCCACTCCATATCGTCGAGCGCCAAACAGATATGGATTGGCTCACAGAATCAGAACGGGAATGGTATCGCTCATTTAAAATTGACAGCAAGCCGCTAGCGCAATTGGTATGGATCAAAGGGAGTTCTGTTTCGGAACTGCTTTGGGTATTACCCCATTGTGTCTGTGATGGAACCAGTATTGTCACCTTGATGCGCGAACTGCTTGAGCTGCTGGATAATCCGGATAACGAACTCACCCCCTACCCGCTTTTTAAATCGGTTAACGAATTCCTGCCACAGAACTTCGACATTCAGAAAAAATCACACAAAGCCAAGTTCTATTTGTTGTTGGCAAGATTCTTCTTTTTCCTGCAACGAAAGAGCAGAAAAAGAAATTCTGGGAAAAACTATGCAATACACTGGAAACTTGATGTAGAAACAACTGCTGCCATAACCCAAGGCTGTAAAGATCAAGGTATTTCTGTCCATGCGCTCCTATGCTCAGCATTTATGCAAGCTTTTCGAGAGATACAGGGGAAGGCCTCGAAAAATAAGGTGATCAGCCCCGTAGATATCCGCCATTTTATCCCAGAAATCAAACAGGACCATATGTTTGCTTTTGCCCCAACGGTAGAGCTCTCTTTAAAGAAAGGGAGCAAGAGCATTTTGAACAGTGCGAAAGATATCAAAGCAACACTTGCGCAGAAAATGGAAAAGGTAGTGGCTCGTGAGCTGTTATGGATGGGCGAACAGATGCATCCACTTGTGGAGCGCATGATTGGCATGCTAAAATCGAGCCCGGGCGGGCATGATATTACCCTTTCCAATATGGGTAAGATTCAGATCCCAAATGCGTATGACAACTTCACTTTGGAGACCATATATAGTCCGACAGTGGCTTTTCCCTGGCTGAATTCAAATACCTTGGTTGTGACGACATTTAATCAACAAATGGATTTTACATTTATGTCCAATGAAGATTTTTTACCAAAAGAAGAAGCTATTAAAATAAAAGATAAGGCGATTACATTAATGACCTTATCCTTATCGAATGACACATGACAAGACTTGCTGAAACCAAGAAAATAAAAAAAACAACACTCAGGCGCTTTTTAAGAAAGCGTGCAATTTATTATATTCTTCCCAATGTATTCTTCAATTTCCTGGTTGCTTATGCGAGCTTTCAGGAACTGGGGTATACCCATTTTTTTGCTGGCCCTCAAAGTCTGGCCCGACTGACCCTACCTATGGCCATATTTTTACCTGTCGTCCTTACCATGGATATTATCAAACGGGTGATCGCGGCCATCGAACAGGAGTCGATCGAATTAACGTTAGATAATGAACTGAATAGGAATAGATTTATTATGAAGCTATGTATCATCCATGGTTTTGTAACGGGTTTATTTGTATTCATTTGTCTTCTATTGGCACAATATAACCTGTCTACACACTATAAACTAAATGCAACTGCTATGGCTATTTTAGATGCGCTACTCGCAGGTGTGCTATCAATTTTGTTCACATACCTACCGATCAAGAAATTAAGAAAGCATTTGTCTGAGTCATCATTAAAAACACAGACAATAGAATAAAATTAGCTTACGATTGTATTTTATCATTTAAGAATCGTCGGTAACCATTGGTTTTGTGAGATAAATATACATATAGTTTCAGGCCTTCTTGTAAATGGTTCTTTATTTTCTCAGAAATGCAACTACCGTAATGTATTGATTTTTGGTTTTGTTGACTGTTAGGATTAAACAAAAAAGCGCTAACGAAAGTTAGCGCTTTTTCAATCATTAAAAATTGCTGTTACTTTTTGTTCAATTTCTGTAAACGCTCTTTTGCCGACGGGACGACATCATCATCTTTTTCATAATTTTCAATCACACTTTTCAACGTACTCTTCGCCTGGAAAGTATTGCCTTTACGCGCATAGGCATCTGCAAGCAATATGAAGCTCTTGGCCACCCAATATTCCTGGGCCTCCCTGTTGTTGATCACATCAAAAGCAGTTTCTTGGGCTTTATCGTATTCTTTGTTATCATATTGCAGTTGCGCCACACGGTACCGTGCCTCTGCGCCGACCGCCGTCTGACTCTTCAGCGCGGCCAGATTGAGCTCATTCATGGCTGACGCTATATTCTTTTCCTGCAGCAAGGCTCTGCCACTGTATAAATGTGCTTTGGCAATTTCCTCCTCTGTTGCACCATCGTAATTCTTTATAAACTGCACATATTTGGCCATCTGCTCCATATCGCCGAGTTCGAAATAACAGATCATCAGGTTAGTTACCGCATAGCCATAGTTCTTTTTATATTCGGAATTTAACTCCAACTTTTTGAGGTGCACAATGGCTTCATTGTATTCCTTGAGGTCCAGGTAGAGCGCAGCCACCGTCAGCAAGGTATTCTCCGTATACTTGCTTGTCCAATCGTTCAGGATAATATTCAGATCGTGCAGCGCTTCCTGCGGATGCCCGGTCTTGTACGAGCTCACCCCACGGATGTAACGCGCGAATTTCTCTTGTTTGGGTTTCGGGAATTTATCAAAATAGGCATTGATCGCTTCCACAGCGGCTCCATATTCTCCTCGGGCAAAGAGGGAATGGGCTGCCTGGAAAGCCTGGTCATCCTGCTCCGCAGGACTCAGATTCCCCACATTGCTACCGATCGCATAGCGGATATAGCTCGTGGCATCGCCCTGATCGAGGTAGATGTTTTCAATGAAACGCATCGCCTGCTCTGCCTCGGCGGTTCGCGCATATTTCTCCACCACCTGTTGGAAGGTAGCCTTCGCTGGTTCGGGTTCATCGTTATTGTACTGCACAAGCCCGATGGTCATCAGTGCACGCGGAACATAGCTGCTGCGTGGGTACTTTTCGATCATTGCTTGTAACCCTTTGAGCGCGTTCTCATAATCGCCCATCGTGAAATAGGTGTAAGGGATCTCAAAGGCCGCGTCATCGGCATAGTTTGAAGCCGGAAATTGTTTCAGAACGGATCGCAGGGTGCTGAGCTTGGTTTCATTGTCGCCCTGCAATCCAAAGAGTACACCGCGTTGGAACAACGCATAGTCCTGATTGGGCGCTTTGCCGTTGATCAGCTTGTCGTAGTAGCTGTTGGCCCGGCTGTAATCGCGCAGGCACAGATACGAATCGCCCAGACGTGCGATGACGTCATACCGTATATTTTCATCCACGGTACTCCCTCCGGCCTTCAGAAAGCGCTCAAAATAATCGGCTGCCAGCGCGAAACGGTTATTTCGGTAAGCCGCATAGGCCAGCCCGTAATTGGCATAATTATAGACTTCGTTGTTTTTTGCCGCAGGCAAGCTCAGGAACCGAGAGAAATTTTCCACGGCCTCCCCGAATTTACGCACTTCATACATCGCCTCCGCTTTCCAGTAGGTGGCCAGGGCCGCCATTTCCGCATTGATCGGAAATTTTTCCGAACGCATAAACATGGATATGCTATTTTCGAAAGCACGCTCGTTATAAAACTCCAATCCGCGGTAGTAGGTTACCTTTTGATAGATCGCATCGACTTCCCGGCCACGCTCCTTCAGCGATTCCAGCATGCTGACCCCGGCATGGAAGTTGGTCGTCCCTCGCAGGATTTCAGCCGATAGTATTTCCGGACTTTCCTGTCTTTTGGCACCCGGATCTATAGGTTTCACTTCCTGGGCGATATATTTCTCGAGAACTTCCTGGGCGGCCTGGGTGGAGTCCATGGCAAACAGGACTTTGGCGTAGTTAAAGAGCGCATCGGCTTTCACTTGCCGGTCGAGATCTAGTTTCGTCGCTTTGACAAAGGCATTTCGTGCCGCTTGCTTGTCGCCCGTTTCCAGGGCAATATGGCCCAAGGTCATGATCGCTCCCTGATAAAAAGCATCCGAAGGTTTCATCGATTCCAACATACCGCTCGCTCTTTTGTATTCGCCGGCCCCGTAGGCCAGATAGCTGATGCGGTAATTGTCAATATTGCTTTGCGAAGCGTCCGGATGACGTTTCATCAACTCATGGTAATACGCCTGTTTATATTTTTGTTGTGCCAAATAGGTGCTGGTGGCGATCTGACGCAACTCCGTTTCGATCGCGTCGCGGTTGATAAGTTGCATATTCGGGCTCCGGCGCACTTTGACGGCATCGGCCAGCATCGGCCGGTAGTCGCGTACGACATCAATGGAGTCCATCGTCTGGACTTGCTCCGCAGTCCGTTGCTCGGGCAGCTGCTGCTTTTCTTTTTGTTGCGGCTGTTGCTTCTCTTTCTGCTGTTTCACCACTTCCTGCGCATGCCCTGTAAACAGCATAGCCGAAAGTACTCCAGTAAGCAGGCATTTCAGGTAGTGGTCGCCGATTCTTTCTTTCAATATCATTGTTCGTCCGTATTTCTGAGTTTTTCCAAACGTTCCTTTGCCGAGGAGGCAATAGTGTAATCTTCCTTAGCTAGTAGAGCCAAAACTAAAGAATTCCAATCACATTGGGTAAATCATCGAAAAAAATTTGGTTCCTAAAAAACAATTTATAGGTCATACCCATCTCGTTTCCGCGATTTCCTATTCCTTTGCTTGCTATCGGCAATTAGGTTGACACAATAATGGAGCCAAGAAGAAAAATAGGACTGAAGTGATAGAAACAAAAAAAGCCCTAACTTTCGTTAGAGCTTTTTAGTCGGGGTGGCAGGATTCGAACCTACGACCTCCACATCCCAAATGTGGCGCGATACCGGGCTACGCTACACCCCGAAAAGGTATCACCTTTGTTTTGTGTGGCACAAATATCGAATCAATTTTTCAATTTGTCAAGAGGCAAACTTAATTTTCCCACTAAATCACTGATTAATTGATCAATATTTTTATCTCAATCATTTTTAAGTGCCATTATTAAGCTCAAAAACAAGGTTGATTAGCCAGATAAAGGAATATTCAAAATAACTTTAGATTATCCATTTCATTTTCATATCTTTGCATCCGATTTGAATAACAGTCGATAGTTTTTTCAAAAAGTATTTTCATATTCAAAAAATAAGTCGTAATATTGCATTCCGATTTTTACAGGATATAAATCGTTAATAATTACTCGAAATCATGGATTTAGTAAAATTTGTAGAAGAACAAGCGGTAGTAAGAAATGAAATTCCCGCTTTCAAAGCCGGAGATACCATCAGCGTTCATTATAAAATTCGCGAAGGAAATAAAGAGCGTGTTCAGGTGTACCAAGGTGTAGTAATCCAATTAAACAGCGAAGGTGCTAACGCTACTTTTACCGTTCGTAAAATCTCTAACGGTGTAGGTGTTGAACGTATTTTCCCTGTAAACTCACCAAACATTGAAAAAATTGTAGTAAACAGCTACGGTAAAGTTCGTCGCGCGAAATTATTCTATTTACGTGGCCTTACTGGTAAAGCTGCTCGTATTAAATCGAAAAGAATCTAATTACGACTACCACAGCATAAAAAAAGGCTTTGATGAATTTCAAAGCCTTTTTTTATTTCCCTTTCCAATGCCTAGCCAGCCTACCCCCCATGGCATAAAGTGTCAGATACTACTGTAATAAAATTAAGACAATCACACCACTTTGTTAAAAACAATTCTCTCTTTTTGTTGAGCTAAAACATTTTATTTACTTTTAGCATTGCCAATATCCTATACACTAAGATCATTGGAAGTTTGATACTTAATATAACAGTTTGATGAGTGTCCCTACAAAAATTTCCTAGCGGCTAATAGACAGACAATATTTGATGAAAACTATTTTTTTTATATTCGCTCTTACACTCCAGACCCTAACCATTTTCGCACAGCGAAACATCAAGGATTTTCTCCAACTGCAGTCTATACCCGAGACTTATTATGTCCAAAAAACTCAAAGTCCAATCGAAATTGACGGTAAAGACAACGAAGTCTCTTGGGCAAAAGCACGGTGGACAAATACGTTCAAAGACATTGAAGGTATAGGCAAACCGAACCCAGCGCTCGAAACTCGTGTCAAAATGCTATGGGACAACGAGCATCTCTATCTCTTTGCGAAATTGGAAGAGCCTCATATCAATGGTTATCTCAGACAGAAAGACACGATCATCTATCATGACAACGATTTTGAAATCTTCCTGAAGCCCAACCTCCAATCTCCTGAATATATTGAAATCGAAGTCAATGCACTGAATACCATCATGGATCTTTTGATGACCAAACCTTATCGCTTCGGCGGCAAAGCTAATTTAAACTGGGATACCAAAGATATTCAAAGCGCGGTCTACCATGCCGGCACAATAAATAATCCGGCCGATCGAGATAGTTTTTGGACAGTCGAAATGAAAATTCCTGTCAGAAGTCTAAAATACTTTGGTGAAGGAAACCAGATCAAGACAAATGAAATTTGGAAGATAAACTTTTCCCGGGTACAATGGCACTATGACAGTAACGATAAAGGCTATATCAAAAGAAAAAATCAGTCCGGTAAGCCGCTTGCTGAAGAAAACTGGGTATGGTCACCTATTGGTCTGATCAATATGCATTACCCAGAAAGATGGGGACATATCAAATTTATAGATCAAGATAATCAACAATTTGTAGACGACCGGTTTTTGGCGTTGGAGAAAACTGCCTGGAATATTTTTTACCTGCAACAGATTTATAAAAATACGAATAAGCGCTACGCCACATCACTCACTGAATTAAGCAAATTGTATCCAGAAATTGATACAGTTGGCAACCATTATCATCTCGTATTTTTCAATGCAAGCAACTTTTATCGCATTGAAATAAAGTCAAAATCGCAACCGAATTTAAAGGCAACAATTGATAACAGGGGCAACATCGATTTTTAATTTTTTATTCAGTCGATGTTCAATTATAATATTGAATAAAAAATTGCTATCTTTGTATCCCGTACATAAAGCAACTATTATTGGTCATTTTGACCACATAAAATTGAAAATCCTTTAATTGTTATGACTAAATATATTTTTGTTACGGGCGGCGTTACTTCGTCGTTAGGGAAAGGTATTATTGCAGCCTCCCTTGCTAAACTTCTCCAGGCACGTGGCTACAAAGTGACCATTCAAAAATTCGATCCTTACATTAACATTGACCCAGGAACCTTGAATCCTTATGAGCATGGCGAATGTTATGTTACTGAAGATGGAGCCGAAACTGACCTTGATTTGGGCCACTACGAACGTTTCTTGAACGTCCCTACCTCGCAAGCGAATAATGTAACAACAGGTCGTATCTACCAACATGTCATTCAACAAGAGCGCGAAGGTGCATATTTAGGAAAAACAGTTCAAGTCATTCCACATATCACTGATGAAATCAAACGCCGCATGCAGCTTTTGGGTCAATCGGGCGAGTATGATATTATTATCACAGAGCTCGGTGGAACTGTAGGCGATATCGAATCCCTCCCGTTTGTTGAGGCTGTAAGACAGCTGCGTTGGGAGCTGGGCGCGAATAACTCCTTGGTTATCCACCTGACTTTGGTTCCTTATTTAGCGGCAGCTGGTGAACTTAAAACCAAGCCAACACAGCACTCCGTCAAAACACTATTGGAATATGGTGTGCAACCAGATATCCTAGTCTGCCGTACAGAGCACAAATTATCTCAAGAAATCCGCAAAAAATTAGCGCAGTTCTGCAATGTCAACATCAATGCCGTTGTTGAATCTATCGATGCTTCTACCATCTATGATGTCCCTTTATTGATGTTGAAAGAAAATCTCGACAAAACGGCACTAACAAAGCTGAAACTTTCCAACAAAAACGAACCGGATCTGGAAAACTGGAAAAACTTTTTAGGCAAGCTCAAAAACCCAACTAACGAGGTCTGCATTGCTTTGGTTGGAAAATATGTTGAACTTCCAGACGCTTATAAATCCATTACTGAAGGATTTATCCACGCCGGCGCAACAAATGAGTGTAAAGTAAAAGTAAGCTATATTGCTGCTGAAAGTGTTACAAAAGAAAATGTTGCTGAAAAATTAAAAGGCATGGATGGTGTATTGGTGGCTCCAGGTTTTGGCGAACGTGGTCTGGACGGCAAATTGAACGCGATCAAATATGTACGTGAAAATAACATTCCATTCTTTGGTATCTGTTTGGGTATGCAGTGTTCGGTCATTGAATTCGGCAGAAACGTATTAGGGTTAAAAGATGCCAATAGTTTTGAAATGGATGCAAATACCAGTAATCCTGTTATCAATCTGATGGAGGAACAAAAAAATATCACCAATATGGGTGGTACGATGCGATTAGGTGCCTACGACTGCGAGATTAAAAAAGGGACCAAAGCCTTTGGGATTTATGGAAAAACAAAAATTTCGGAAAGACACCGTCACCGTTATGAATTTAACAATGACTATTTAAAACAATATGAAGCTGCAGGAATGATCGCTTCGGGCTTCAATCCGGAGACTGGTTTAGTTGAAATTGTCGAATTGAAAAACCATCCATTTTTCGTTGCGGGACAATTTCACCCAGAATTAAAGTCAACTGTTGCAAATCCTCACCCACTTTTTGTTAGCTTTGTAGCCGCTGCTTTGGCCAACAAGAAATCAAAGTAGTATAGAAGGATAAAACGAATTAAGTTTAATTATTAAAGATGGATAGAAATACCCTAATTGGTTTGGTCCTGATGTTTGCTATCATCACTGGTTCATTTTACCTGATGAAGCCTTCAGAATCAGAAATCAAACAAGAACAAGCGCGACAAGAAGCAAAAGCGCATGCAGCAAAAGGGCTGCCGGCAGAAAGCGACTCTACCGCGAAAGCTAAAACAGCGCAAACAGCAGCGATTGCAGATTCAGCTGAATTGAAAAAGCCTTTTGGTGCATCAAAATTTGGTGCTGAAAAAATCATTACACTTGAAAATGAAGCAATCATCGCCAAAATTAGTACAAAAGGTGGTAAAGTGAAATCGGTTGAATTGAAAGGCGAAAAGAATTTCAATGGGAAACCTTTGATGCTTTTTGAAGGTGATGACAATAAGTTTGGTTTCCTGTTCAATGCCGCAGGACAAAACATCTCGACAAATGATTTATTCTTCGATACTGAATCTTCGGATATCCAGGTTTCGGGTGAAGGAAAACAATCGGTAAAATTCAAATTGAATTATAGCGCCGATCAATATATTGAATATGTCTATTCCATCGCTGGAAAAGGCTATCACGTAGGTCTAGATATCAATACTAAAGGGATTCAAAACCTAATTCCGCAGAGTCAGAAAACATTGACACTGAACTGGAATACTGTTTTGAGACAAAAAGAACAAAACATTGAATCTGAAAGACAAAAATCTACACTCTACTATCAAGAAGACAATAAAGTAGACCATTTATCGGAATCCAAAGATGATGATGAAGCATTGGAAAAGAAAGTGCAATGGATTGCATTTAAACAGCATTATTTTTCAAGTATCCTAAATGCCAAAGATGGATTCGTTAACGCGAAAATCGATGTAAAGCATGCGACAGAAAATGATGTGGTAAAATTTTATAACACCAATGCCGAATTGGCTTTTGACAACCATAAAGACAACAATTATTCGTTGAATTTCTTTTTTGGTCCAAATCAATACAATGTATTGAAAGCAGAGGGAAATGATTACCAATCGATCATCAATATGGGATGGGGACCTATGCGTTGGATCAATCAATGGATCACTGTACCCGTATTCAACTTCCTGGATGGTTTCCACATGAGCTACGGTATCGTGATTTTATTGTTGACCTTGATGTTGAAATTGGTTCTTTCACCAATGACGTACAAATCATACGTCTCTATGGCCAAAATGCGTGTGTTAAAACCACAATTGGATGAAATCAAAGCAAAAGTCGGTGAAGACAATCAAATGTTGATGCAACAGGAACAGATGAAATTGTATAAACAAGTTGGTGTGAACCCGCTCGGAGGCTGTCTACCGCTTGTGTTGCAAATGCCTTTTACCATTGCTTTCTTCTATTTCTTTCCAAACTTATTTGAATTGAGAGGTGAAAGTTTCCTGTTTATGAAGGATATGTCAACCTATGATACTTTATTTACATTTGCACCAATTTTTGGATCATTCAATCACATTTCACTGATGTGTATCTTGATGACCCTGACAACATTGTTAACCACTTGGTATAATAATGCGACTTCAGGCGCTACTGGTCAAATGAAATACATAGGATATATTATGCCTTTGATCTTCTTCTTTGTCTTGAATAGCTTCCCTGCTGGTTTGAACTATTACTACTTCTTAAGTGCGTTGTTTACATTCTTAACACAGTTGGTTATCCGTTCAATGGTCAATGACGATAAAATCTTAGCTAAATTGGAAGAAAATAAAAAGAATCCAAAAGTTGAGAAAAAATCCAGCTTCCAGGCTAAAATGGAAGAAATGATGCGTTCGCAACAACAAGCACAACAAAAAAAAAATAAATAATACGATTTATATAACTGATAAAGAAGGCTTCCAATAAGGAAGCCTTTTTTGTTAGTCGTTTTTTGTAGCACTTTGTCAAACCAAACGTTAAAAATGATGTTTTATATAAAAAAATTAAAAGATGAGATTTAGAAACATTGTGGTATTGATGATGGCTGTTCTTGCGCTGGCAAGTTGCTCAACGCTGAAAAAGAATTCAGATAAACAGGATTCCAGCAACACATCTGCTATTATTGGAAAAAAATGGCAACTAATAGAAATCGGTGGAAAAGCGGTCGCCGCGCAGGTCAATGGCAAAGTTCCTTTTCTCAAACTGGAAGAAAAAAGATACAGTGCCAGCGGTGGTTGTAACGGCATAGGTGGTGAACTTACTTTTTCTGCCAATGGAAAAATCAAATTCGCACAGGGAATGTCAACGATGATGGCCTGTCCGGATATGTCCATCGAGCAAGCTTTATCCAAAGCGTTGATCACAGCGGACAACTACACCGTTAACAATGGTATCCTCAGTTTAAATAAGGCAAGAATGGCTCCTTTGGCAAAATTTAAGTTATTGGAGGAAAAGCAAAATTTAAGCGGAACATGGGAACTCGATTATATTTCCGGACCACGCATCGCTTTTGAAGGGCTATACCCCAACCGTAAACCAACGATGACTTTCAATACAGCAGACGGAAAAGTGAATGGTAATGGCAGTTGCAACAATTACAACGCTACATTTAAGACAGATGGTCACCAAATAAGTTTTGGACCGGCCATGGCTACGAAAATGGCTTGTGAAGGCAGCGGTGAGGCGACTTTCTTTTCTACATTAGAAAAAGTAAACAGCTACGATGTCAGTGAAAACACACTGACTTTTATCATGGGTGATATTGCGATTATGAGATTTAAGCGTAAATAGAATAAAAAAAGATAAGGCGCTGGAATTAACAGCGCCTTATCTTTTTTATTCATTATAGCGTTCTCTCCCATCGAGATTTGGCAAATGTTTTAAACAAAGGCACTAAATCCGGTGATGCTTCTTCCAACAATAAGCGAATTAATTTCTTTGGTCCCTTCATAAGAATAAATAGCTTCGGCATCGGCAAGGAATCTGGCGACGTTATATTCCAATAAAATGCCATTTCCCCCCATAACTTCCCTCGCCTTAGATACAATATCTCTCGTACGCAATGAACAGAAGACTTTTGCAAGCGAAGCATGTTCATCTCGCAGCTGCCCTGCATCTTGGAGCTCAGAAAGCCGAAAGACAAGCGTTTGCATAGCCGTAAGGTTAGAAAGCATTTCGACCAAATGATTTTGGATCAACTGAAAAGATGCTATAGGTTTACCAAATTGTTTTCTTTTGCGTGTATAATCCAGCGCATTTTCATAGGCTCCGCGCGCGCAGCCAACTGCCATCCATGCCACCCCAGCGCGTGTCATCTGAAGGACTTTGCCCGTATCTTTAAAAGAATTGGCATTTTGCAATCGGTCTGTCTCGGAAACAATACAATTATCTAAGGTAATCAATCCATTCTGAACAATCCGCAGAGCCATTTTGTCCTTGATCTTTTCAACCGAGAAACCGGGATTATCTTTACGGATAATAAAACCTTTCACCTCGCCATCATCGAGATCTCTTGCCCAGACGATCGTGATATCAGAAAAGGTCGAATTGCCAATCCACTTCTTCTGACCATTCAACACCCATCCTGCCTCGGTTTTCTTACAAGTTGTTGTCAATCCTCCTGCGACTCCCGAACCAACTTCTGGCTCGGTCAGACCAAAAGCACCAATTACTTCCATCTTTTGCATTCTTGGCAACCACTCTTGTTTTTGTTCCTCTGATCCGCAGATATAAATCGACCCCATGGCCAAGCCGCTCTGTACACCAAAAAAAGTAGCAACTGAAGCATCTACTCGAGCAATCTCCGCCGCAATAATACCTTCCATCAGCGAACTTCCACCCATACATCCATATCCTTCATAGGTATACCCACAGATATTTAAGGCAGCTAGTTTTGGTACTATTTCAAACGGAAATTCGTCCCTTAACCAATATTTATTGACAATAGGCTTTACCTCCACCTCCATAAACTCACGTACCTTTAATTGGAGTTCGCGGTCTGATCCATTTAATTTGCTATCCATATCGTAGAAATCTCCATTGATAGGGGGTAATTCTTTTTTCTGATTACCGGCATTCAGCATCTTCATTAAACCATGGAGTTGCTTATCGTCCATTTTTGAGACCGCATCCATGACGGCGCCTAGATCTACCTTTTTCGAGATTTCCTCCAATTTGCCAAAGTCTATTGATTTTGCCAAATCCATTATATTCTTAACCTTATCAAACATAATCGTCATTCTTTTTTACAGGGTTTCTTCTTAAAATAATAAAAATAATTGAAAAATGTTTGTGCAAACAGCCAGCGTAACATACTACTTTCCTACTCTTACCTTATCCTAATAACTGTCCAAACAAGGGTATTGATCCATTCGTGTTCACTTATTTTTTAATTTTCAGCCAATAAATCAATTAAATGGGTTGATATGCGTATTACTACAGATAAATAAACAACTACATTTCAAATAGTTACATCTTTTTAAAAAAATATATTTTTTGGAGGGTTACCTTTTGAGGTTCGGTGTATTAAGAAATGAAAAAGAAAATATTTCAATTTAAATTAGAAAATTAGAAAATGAAAAACGCATTAAAATTCGGTTTCTTAGGTTTAGCTTTAACTGTAGCTTTCGCATCTTGTAACAACACTGAGAAAAAAGCTGAAGGTGCTGCTGATTCAGCATCTGCTTTAGTTGATTCTGCTGCTAACACATTAGATTCAGCTGCTACTAAAGTTGATTCAGCTGCTGCTAAAGTTGACTCTGCTGCTGCTAAAGTTGATTCAGCTGCTACTAAAAAATAATTTTTAGAAACTGAATAACGTATTTGGAGAGGCTTTTCGCAAGAGAAGCCTCTCTTTTTTTTAAAAAATACCAAGAAGCAGGGTTACCTTTTTCATTTACGGGTATCAAGTCTTAAATAACAAGATTTAGAAATTACTTTTAATTTTAATAAAATGAAAAACGCATTCAAATTAGGTTTCTTAGGATTGGCTTTAACTGTAGCCTTCGCTTCATGTGGTGAAACTGGTAAAAAAACTGACGCAGCTACTGATTCAGCTAACACTGCTTTAGACTCAGCTAACACTGCTTTAGATTCAGCTAATACTGCTGTTGATTCAGCTAAAACTGCTGTTGACTCAGCTAAAACTGCCGTTGACTCAACTAAAGCTGCTCACTAATTCTCTGAAACAGAATTTCAACAGTATAAAAAGCCTCCCGTTAACGGAGGCTTTTTTTATATCTATTCCAATTAAATTGCTAAGCTCCAAGCATTTTTTTACCTTTGCCAAAAATCATTCAATCTATGGCTTTATCATCTTTAACAGCAGTTACGCCTATTGACGGACGCTACTACAATAACACCAATGAACTTGCGGCTTTTTTCTCTGAATTTGCCTTAATAAAATATCGAGTACGCGTCGAAGTCGAATATTTTATAGCGTTAAGCGAATCAGGAATCGCCCAGTTGCAACATTTCGATAAAACGTTGAACGAAAAATTAAGAGATATCTATCGAAATTTTTCTGAAGAAGATGCGATCTGGATCAAGAACACTGAAAAAGTTACCAATCATGATGTTAAAGCTGTTGAATATTTTTTAAAAGATCAGTTTGAAAAACTGGGATTACAGGATTATCTTGAATTTATTCACTTTGGCTTAACATCTCAGGATATCAACAACACGGCCATTCCACTTTCCTGGAAAGAGGCGATCAAAGAAAGTTATACACCGGTCATTGATGAATTGCTCCATGAATTAAAGTCTTTGGCGACCTCCTGGTCAGACATTCCAATGCTCGCCCGTACACATGGGCAGCCCGCATCTCCAACTCGTTTAGGTAAAGAACTTTATGTTTTCATCGAACGAATTGAACGTCAGCTACAGCTTTTACATACAGTACCGTACTCAGCAAAATTTGGTGGAGCAACAGGTAATTTCAACGCTCATCATGTAGCGTATCCAGAAACCAACTGGATTGACTTCGGTAATAACTTTGTCAATACTATCTTGGGATTGGATCGTTCACAAACTACGACCCAAATTGAGCACTATGACAATTTTGCCGCTAGCTGTGATGCATTAAAACGAATCAATAACATTATTATCGACCTGTGCCGTGATATATGGACTTATATCTCCATGGAATATTTTAAGCAAAAAATCACTGCTGGTCAAATTGGCTCTTCTGCAATGCCACACAAAGTCAATCCAATTGACTTTGAAAATGCAGAAGGAAATTTAGGCATTGCCAATGCTATATTTGAACATTTAGCAGCTAAATTACCGATTTCACGTCTTCAAAGGGACTTAACAGATTCAACCGTGTTACGTAATATCGGTGTTCCATTTGCACATACCTTAATTGCGGTAAAATCGACATTGAGAGGTTTACGTAAATTGATATTGAATGAACAGGCCCTAGCGAATGATCTTGAAAATAATTGGGCCGTTGTTGCCGAAGCGTTACAAACGATCTTGCGCAGGGAAGGCTATCCAAAACCTTATGAAGCATTAAAAGATCTTACACGTACCAATACACACGTGACCAAAGAGACCATTGCAACGTTTGTCGATAATCTCAACGTGTCTGAAGAGGTCAAAGCAGAACTGAAAGCAATCAGCCCCTCAAATTACACAGGGGTCACATTATAAGCTTTGACTTATAAATGACCTTAACAACGCATCTTTTGACATATCTTTGTTTGGAATAAAAATATAATTAAATGGCTACTATCAACGTATATACAGAATCTACTCCCAATCCTTCAACCATGAAGTTTTTGGTCAATAAATTATTGATCAACGGTAGTGTGGATTTTCCAAATAAAGAAGCTGCACAAGAATCACCTTTCGCTCAGGAACTGTTTAAATTCAATTTTGTAAACGGAGTATTTTTTGCGAGCAATTTTGTTACCATTACCAAAACAGAAGATGCAGAATGGGAAGATATTGAAGCGCTATTGAAAGACTTTGTAAAAGGTGCTGTTGAATCCGAGCTTGCAGTAAAAGCGGTACATCATGATCCTGAGGTAAACTTTGAAGGAACAGAAACTGAAGTAAAAATACAACAGGTATTACATGATTATGTACGACCTGCCGTTGAACAGGATGGTGGTGCAATTCATTACAAATCCTTCAACGAAGGCATTGTAACTGTTGAATTAAAAGGTTCATGTAGTGGCTGCCCTTCATCAACGATCACACTTAAAGCTGGTATCGAAGGTTTATTAAAACGTATGGTCCCAGAGGTAACTGAGGTTGTTGCAGAAGCGATGTAATGATTACTCATATATAGAAATAAAGAAAAAGGATTCAACAATATCATATTTGTTGAATCCTTTTTCTTTTTCAGCCCCTGTATATACTGAGATATTTTAATATCTTTTTTGTAAAGAGTATCTATTAGGTGTCACTAATTGACAACATCAAATGAATCTTTCAATGGTAAGTGAGCAGATGAGTTTCCAATAAAAACTTCAAATTTGCCCGGTTCTACAGTCCATTTATTGTATTGATCCAACAGCTCGAGGTGTATCGGTAAAATTGAAAATTGGACAGATTTTTTCTCACCAGGATTTAATTCGATCTTTTCGAAACCGCGCAGGTCCATTTCATAAGTTGTTACGGAAGATACAAGATCCTTTATATACAACTGAACGACCTCTGCACCTTTTCTTTTTCCAATATTTTCCACATCTACCGTAACAACCAAGGAGTCCGTTGGCCGAATCTGCTTTTTGTTCAGACGTAAATTTGAGAATTGAAAGTCGGTATAACTTAATCCATAGCCAAAAGGGTAAAGAAAACCAACAACCCGACTATTTCCCCAACCATTGGGACCGACACCAGGCTGCCCCGCCTGGGCTGCTGGTTTGGTAGGGAAGTTCATTTCTATCTGTCCGACAGATTTCGGAAAAGAAATTGGGAGCTTACCACTCGGGTTAAATTCACCAAATAACATATCTGCCACGACATGACCAGATTGGCCACTGAGGAACCAGCTCTCCACAATAGCTGGCAAGTATTTATTTTCCCAATTGATAGTCAATGGACGTCCATTAACGAGCACCAAGATGATAGGCTTTCCTGTTTCTTTTAACTTCATCAGATAATCACGCTGTTTACCAGGGAGATTGAGATCCGAACGAGATCGGCTTTCACCAACTTCGCGTTCCGACTCCCCCATCACAGCGATAATCAGATCCGATTCATTCCCAAGACGAATACCCTTGTTCATACTTTCAATTTCCTCGTTCGACAGATCCGTTGGTATAATTTCACTTTCAGGCCAGTTTTTATCGACCACATCCACACCTTTCGTATAGTTTATCTGGATTGCTTTGCTTTTTGCATATTCCATGATGCCATCCTTGATGGTCGTAATTGGATTATTGGATGGTCCATAACGACTTGTTGTGTAATTTGTCGCTTCGGCCATGGGGCCCGTTACCAAAATTCGTTTATATTTATTGATAGCTATAGGGAGTAAATTCTGTTCGTTTTTCAGCAACACAATAGATTCTCTATTCACTTGTAGGGAAATATCTTTATCGGCCTGTGTATGGATTTTCTGATCAGCTAAAGTAGTATTAGTAATAAGCGGATGATCAAATAGTCCCAACTTAAACTTAACCGTTAACACTTCGCGAACGCGCTGATCCAATACTTTCATGTCAAGTCCTCCCGCATTGATGAGCTCCATCAGTGGTGTAAGATAAGTACTCGGCGGATCGAAATTTGTGCGGACATTAAGTCCGCCCTCCAGCGCTTGTCGTATCGCATCTTTATAATCCGAGGCAACGTGATGTTTACTGCTGATAAATTCCAGTGCCTCACTATCCGAAACGATATATCCCTCAAACCCATAATCCTTGCGTAATAAATCTTGCAGAAAATATTTACTTGAAGAAACAGGTACACCATCGTAGTCATTGTAACTACTCATGATACCCAACGGTTTAGCCTCTTTAACTACCCGTTTAAAGGGATATAAATGAAGCTCGTGCATTTCACGGAAACCAACATGCGGATCTGTCCGAGCATTTCCATCCCGACCTCCCTTTGGCACAGAATAAACGGCATAATGTTTCAACGTTGAAGCCACGCCACTTTGTTGAATACCCAATACGGCTTGTTTCCCTATCTCAGCAATATGAAAAGGATTTTCACCATAGGTCTCAACAACACGCCCCCACCGAGGGTCTCGGGAAACGTCCAGGATCGGTGCATAGACATTGGTATACCCTAAGTATTTTGCTTCCCTCCCTACTATTTCACCAGCTGCTCTAACCAATCCGGTATTCCAGGTACTTCCGATATTAATGGGGGCTGGCAACGGTGTTGCCCGATCGTGGTTAAGACCATGTATCCCTTCATTCGTAAAATCAACGGGGATCCCCAAACGAGTATGTTCAACAAACCATTTCTGTACATTATTCAATGCCTGGGCATGGCGACTGAAAGGATAAGAAAAGGAACTTTTCGCCGACTTATTATAGGCAAGACTATTTAACATTTCATCAATGTTTGCCAATCCATGTTTCCATATTTCATTATCCCAAGCTGTTGTTGGCTGCTCATCTTTCAACACTCTTCCGTAGCCATAGAGGGTAGCAGTCTGATTGGCCTTTTCCTGCGTAGTCATCTGGCTCAATAAATCATCTACGCGACTCGCTATGGATTGTTTGGAATCCTCATAGACATCCTTTTTACCATTTTTATTGAAGTCAATCCACCCTTTATGATAAATAGATTTTTCTTGGGCAGAAGAATAGAACTGTAGCGTGAAAAAGGTAGCAACAAGCAAAAAACGTTTAAATTGTTTGGGCATTATCTTGAAAATTGTGGGTTTTATAAATTAAAGCAAGGTACAAAAAAAGCCAAAATTAAAAGGCGAAAATTGAAATAGGGACTGTTCGTAAGCGGAATTCTTATTCAGCAAAACGCAATTGGTAATACGCTGTATAAAATTAAAGAAATTCACTTTTTAACAAGCATCTAGCTTAAAAATAGTTAACTTTACGACCAATTGTGAAACCAACAAAAAAAATGAGTGCAGATATTAACAAACTAGAACAAATTGCATCACAAGTAAGACGTGATATCGTGCGTATGGTACACGCTTGTCAATCAGGACACCCAGGTGGTTCATTAGGTTGTACAGATTACTTTGTAGCGCTTTATTTCAATGCAATGAAACGCAATCCTTCCTTTGATATGGATGGAAAAGGAGAAGATTTATTTTTCTTGTCAAACGGACATATTTCGCCTGTATTTTATAGTACATTGGCCCATGCAGGCTATTTTGAAGTAAGCGAATTAGCAACATTCAGAAAAATCAATTCTAGACTACAAGGCCACCCAACTACACATGAAGGTCTTCCGGGCATTCGTATTGCGTCGGGATCATTGGGCCAAGGATTATCTGTTGCTATAGGAGCCGCACAGGCCAAAAGATTGAATAAAGACAATAATCTAGTTTATGTACTAATGGGTGATGGTGAATTGCAGGAAGGTCAGGTGTGGGAAGCTGCAATGTATGCCCCACATAACAAAATTGACAACTTGATTGCTACCATTGATTATAACAAAGCACAAATTGACGGGTCTACAGATCAAGTATTATCCTTGGGTGATCTTCGCTCAAAATGGGAAGCATTTGGCTGGGATGTGATGGAAATTGCAAAAGGAAATGACATGTCTTCAGTAGTTGCGGGCTTAACGGAAGCTAAATCGCGTACTGGAAAAGGTAAACCAGTCATTATTTTAATGCATACTGAAATGGGAAGTGGTGTTGATTTCATGATGGGTTCTCATAAATGGCATGGTGTTGCTCCAAATGACGAACAATTAGCGTCGGCGTTGAATCAACTTTCAGAAACTTTAGGAGATTACTAGAATGAAAAAATATACTTATACAGAGTCAAAAGATACACGTTCGGGATTTGGTGCAGGCTTATTAGAGGCAGGAAAACAAAACGAAAACGTAGTTGCATTATGTGCAGATTTGATCGGTTCATTGAAAATGAACGATTTTATAAAAGAGTTTCCAGAACGCTTCTTCCAAATCGGTATTGCTGAAGCTAATATGATGGGCATCGCTGCTGGACTTACAATCGGTGGAAAAATTCCTTTTACAGGTACTTTCGCCAACTTTTCAACAGGACGTGTTTACGACCAAATTCGCCAATCTATTGCTTATTCGGACAAAAATGTAAAAATCGCTGCTTCACATGCGGGGTTAACCTTAGGTGAAGATGGTGCTACTCATCAAATTTTGGAAGATATCGGATTGATGAAAATGTTACCTGGAATGACTGTAATCAACCCTTGCGACTTCAATCAAACAAAAGCAGCTACCATTGCTGCTGCAAAATTTGAAGGGCCGGTTTATCTACGTTTCGGCCGTCCGGTAGTTCCAAACTTTACGCCTGCTGATCAAGAATTTGTAATTGGAAAGGCCGTTTTATTGAACGAAGGTACAGATGTAACCATCATCGCTACAGGCCACTTGGTCTGGGAAGCTATTCAAGCGGGTGAAAAATTAGCGGAATTGGGCATCAATGCTGAAATTATCAATATCCATACCATCAAACCGTTGGATGAGGAAGCAATTTTGAAATCAGTTGCAAAAACAAAATGTGTCGTTACCGCCGAAGAACATAACCGTCTTGGTGGATTGGGCGACAGCGTTGCACAGGTATTGGCAAGAGAATTACCTAGCCCACAAGAATATGTAGCCGTAAATGATAGTTTTGGGGAATCAGGTACTCCAGCACAACTCATGGAAAAATATGGTTTGAATGCAGAAGCTATCGTAGCTGCTGCTCAAAAGGTAATCAAAAGAAAATAACAAAAAACTTCACAGGTCAATATATGGATGACGCTTTAATTATAGCAAAGTTCGCCGAAGAAAGTACGCGAGAAGAAGCTTTCCGTTTATTGTTGAAAAAATATCAACAAAAGATTTATTGGCATGTGCGAAGAATGGTAATCGATCACGATGATGCTGATGATGTCGTACAGGATATTTTTGTCAAAGTATGGAAGAACCTCGGGAATTTCCGTGAAGATTCACAATTGTATACTTGGCTATATCGCATCGCAACAAACGAATGTATTACATTCTTAAATAAAAAAAAGCAGAAGCAGAACGTGTCGTTGGATGACGACACGACTGCTTACTTAGCAGAAACACTTGCTGATGGCAATTATTTTAATGGCGACAAAGCTCAAATGAAATTGCAGCAGGCTTTATTAACGTTACCGGAGAAACAGAAATTGGTTTTTAATATGAAATATTTTGAAGACATGAAATATGATGAAATTTCTGAAGTACTCGGCACAAGTGTTGGCGCATTAAAAGCGTCCTATCATTTGGCAGTAAAAAAAATAGAGGCTTTTTTTAATAACAACGATTAAACCTTTTAGCCAAATTAGGTTCTAACAGATACTATGAAGGAAAATAGCACATATCATGATGGGCTGGAATCTAATCATCTTCCAGAATCATTGCGTGAAAACCCTTTTGGCGTGCCTGAAAATTATTTCAGTGATTTAGAATCTAAAATAATAGCGCATGTCAAATGGATTGAATGCAAAGACGGAGTTGCATTTGAGGTTCCGGAAGGGTACTTTGATTCACTCCCAGATCTTGTGCTAAACAAAATAGCGGAGGATTCCCTCAAAACGCTAGTTGCTATGGATGGTTTTGATATTCCTGAACAATATGCTGGGATATTAACAGCAGACATCTTTCATCGCATTTCGGAAGAAAATTTAAAAGAAAAAATCCAATCGGACGGTTTTACAGTACCAACAGGTTATTTCCAAACACTTGAGCAAAATATCGCAACAGATATTGCAGCACAACAGTTAAAAGACAGCGTTCCTACAGAGGGCTTTGCTGTTCCTGTTGGCTATCATACAAATCTTGAAGAAACTATTTTTTCCCGTATTGCTGAAACAGAATTGAAGCAAGCTGTCCAAACGGATGGTTTCGCCCTTCCAATAGATTATCATGCAGATCTTGAAGAAGCTATTTTCGCCAGTCTTGCTGAAGAAAAATTAAAAGCTACAGCTCCTACGACAGACTTTGACGTTCCACCGCATTATTTTGAAACACTTTCAGACAAAATTATCGGCACTATTCAGGAGCGCAAAGAAGAAAGGGAAACGATCCCTATCCGTCGCTTAGGTAAACCAAAAAAATGGTACTCCAGATATGCGGTAGCAGCTTCGTTTACAGCAATGCTGGGCCTTGGTGGATATTGGGGATATCAATATCAACAGCAAAATACTATCCCACAGGATAACGTAGCTGAAGCCCAGTTAAGTCAACATTTATCTGAAATTCCGAAGCAGGAAATTATTAATTATCTTTCTGCCTCTGCTTCTGGTGATGACATAGTATATATGTCACAATATACGGATGAAACAAATCTCCCAACGAAAGGATTTGGCAGTAATATATCTAAACAAGAGATAGAAGATTATCTAAACTATACCTTATAATGATGTTCAACAAAAAAAACATATGGATAACATTGTTCTTTAGTATATTTTCTATTGCCTTGGGCTTTGCGCAAGACAGAAACCGATTCCAAGCTATTGAAAATGAAAAGATAGCCTATATTACTAAAGAACTAGATTTGACTCCTAAAGAAGCTCAGCAGTTCTTTCCGCTCTATAATGAATATAGTCAGACATTATGGGATATTCGGAGAGAAAAATTGAATGGTGCTCCTAAAAACAGTTTTAGGGGACGGTCGAGGGATGTACTGCAATATGACGCCAAAGAGGTGCAGATTAAGAAGGACTATCGTGCAAAGTTTGCCAAGGTGATAGGTAGTGCCCGAGCTTCACAATTCTTTGAAGTAGAGCAAGAGTTCAGGGAACATCTCTACAAATCTTTACAAAATAGACGAAAATAATCTCGAAAATAAAAAAGAAGTCTTGAAGACTTCTTTTTTATTTTCGGACATTTGTAAAATCATGTTAAGCAATAGAGAATTATTTTTAATGAACACCGCCCAAACCTCTAGCTCGCCTAGGTTGGTTGAAGTGGTTAAGGCCGAAGGTGTATACCTATATGGACCTAACGGAGAAGAATATATGGATCTTGTCTCCGGATTTAATGTGAGTAACATCGGTCATCGTCACCCAAAAGTACTTGAAGCAATAAAGGCCCAGCTCGATCAGTATCTACATGTCACCGTCTACGGTGAATTTGTACAAGCTCCCCAAGTTCAATTTGCCACAGAATTATTGGCAGAATTGCCTTCAAATTTCCAATCGGTATACTTGACCAACAGTGGAACAGAAGCTGTAGAAGGTGCTATGAAAATTGCTAAGAAGTACACCGGAAGAAAGCAAATTATCGCAGCCAAAAAGGCGTATCATGGAAGTACCCAAGGGGCACTCAGCCTTATTGGAAATGATGAATATCGCAAAGCCTATGCGCCGCTTCTTCCAGACATAGACTTTATTTCTTTTAACGATCCTAAAGACTTAACAAAAATCACAGATAATACGGCTGCAGTGATTCTAGAAGCTATTCAAGGAGAAGCAGGAGTCAGGGTTCCTGATGTCGCCTATATGCGGGCTGTAAGAAAGCGTTGTGATGAAACAGGTACACTGCTCATTTTCGATGAAATCCAAACAGGTTTTGGTCGTACAGGAAAACTATTTGCCTTTGAGCATTTTGGTATTGTGCCTGATGTCCTTATGTTGGCCAAAGGCATCGGAGGAGGTATGCCATTGGGTGCCTTCGTGGCTGCAAAAGAAGTGATGGACGTCATTAAAGACAATCCGATGTTGGGTCATATCACCACATTCGGTGGGCATCCCGTCAGTTGTGCTGCCGCCCGTGCATCGCTTGCAGTGATCAAATCGGAAAAACTCGTTGAACAGGTGGCACATAAAGCCGATCTATTTCGTAAAAAACTTAACCATCCGGCAATTAAAGAAATCCGGGGCTTAGGGTTGATGATGTGTTTACAATTGGGCAGCTTTGAGCACGTTTATAATGTCAGTAAATACTGTGCAGAACATGGAGTGATGATTGACTGGTACCTACATTGTGAAACAGCACTTCGCGTAGCTCCGCCACTGACCATTACTGAAGCTGAAATAGAAAAATCCTGTAACATCATTATAAAAGGTTTGGAAAAGTATGCTTAAAGTATGTAACTTTAATACGTAACAAAAACCTAATAATGAGCACAAACCGTAGATCATTTATCAAAAAAAGTATTATTGGCGCCGGTCTTTTGACTGGAGCCAATTTATTGGGCAACGACGTTTATGCCGGCGAAGACAACTTTAAATCTTCAAAAATAAGTTTGAATGACGGAGATGTCATTCTATTTCAGGGTGACTCAATCACGGATGTAGGCCGGGATCGAAACAACAGAAACGCCAATGATACAAACGCATTAGGCCGAGGGTATGCCTTACTGGCCGCCAGCCAACTATTGAATAAGTATGCCGCAAAGAATCTGAAAATTTACAATACTGGAATCAGCGGCAACCGTGTTCCCGACCTTCAACAACGTTGGACAGCGGATACTTTGGCAATCAAACCAACCGTTTTGAGTATCTTGATCGGTGTAAATGATTTTTGGCGAACCATCGATCGTGGCGCCAAAACAACTGTTGAAGAATATAAATCCCAATACCAACAATTGTTGCAGGAGACCTTGCAGAAACTTCCGAATGTTAAACTGATTATTGGAGAACCTTTCGCCGTAAAAGGTGTCGGCCATATCACGGATGCTTGGTATCCCAAGTTTTTAGCTTACCAGGAGACTGCTCGGGATATTGCAAAAGAATTTAATGCGATACTTCTTCCCTATCAGAAAATCTTTGACAATGCACAAAAGACAGCTCCGGGAGCTTACTGGGCAGCGGACGGTGTACACCCCACGCTTGCTGGAGCGCAGATGATGGCAACAGCCTGGATGGACTGCATCAAATAATATAAACAAAGAAGGGCGGATATTTTGACAACATCCGCCCTTCTTTGTTGAATAAATCTTAACCTAAATCTCTTTATAAGGGGTCTTTTGTAAGTCTGGAAGAAAATAAGCTACCACCCCAATTAAGGGCAAATAAGAACATAGATGGTAAATGAATTCAATGGACGTGTGATCCGCCTGCCATCCCAGAACGGCCGATCCTATTCCGCCCATTCCAAATGCAAAACCGTAAAATAATCCCGAGACCATCCCTAATTTTTTAGGTAGTAATTCCTGCGCATATACAATAATGGCAGGAAAGGCCGAAGATAATATCAATCCAATAATGACGATCAGTATTCCAGTCATGGTAAGCCCCACATAAGGCAAGGCCAATGCGAATGGAGCCACTCCTAAAACAGAAAACCAAATTACGTATTTCCGACCAAAACGATCTCCAAAAGCGCCTCCCAATAACGTACCTACGGCGACAGCAATCAGAAAATAAAACAGATACACCTGTGCCTCCACTTCGTTGATCCCAAATTTTTTCATGGTGTAAAATTGAAAATAATTAGTAATACTAGCGATATAGAAATACTTTGACACAATCAATAACAATAGAATGATAACTGTTGCTACAATACGTGAATTGGGAAGATCCGGCACACGAATAACCTTTTTTGTCGCTCTTGAAACATTTGCAAGTCGACGTTTATACCAAGTTCCGATATAATAAGAAATACACTGGCCAACAATTGTAAACAAGCACATCCAGGCAATTGCTTGCTGCCCTCGAGGTAAAACCAAAAACGCAACTATAATAGGTGCCAAAGCAGTACCTGCATTTCCACCGATCTGAAATATAGACTGGGCCATACTCCTTCTACCACCTGAAGCCATGTAAGCTACACGCGAAGATTCAGGATGGAAAATTGAGGAACCAATACCAACAAGAAAAACGGAGAACAATATCCATGCATAAGTATGTGCTTGAGAAAACAACAACATACCCACAAGCGAAAATGACATACCAATAATCTGTGAATATGGAACTGGATGTTTATCTGTAAATGAACCTACGACAGGCTGAAAAATTGACGCAGCAATCTGGTACACCAATGTAATCATCCCTACTTGCGAAAAACTCAGGTGATGTTCTTCTTTCAATAAAGGGTATGTGGCAGGAATTACAGCCTGAATAAGATCATTTAGCAGGTGCACCATACTCACGGCAAACAAAATAGAAAAAATAGGTCTGGTTTCTCTTTCTTTGATCATGATTTCACTTTACATTAAAAAGGTCGATTTATTCAAATCAACCTGTATATCTGCATTTATTTATATTACACGTACCAACAATCCTTTGAGGTATTCACCTTCTGGAAAGGAAGCTCTAACAGGGTGATCTTCGGGTTGATGGAATTGTCGAATAAACTGAATTTCTTTTCCAGCATCCAATGCTGCCCAGGCGATTACTTGCTTAAAGGTATCCATATCCATTGCTCCGGAACAAGAGAATGTCGCCAATAAACCGCCACTATTCAACAACATTAATCCTCGACGGTTTAAATCTTTATAAGCCCGTGATGCTCTTTCCAACGCCGACCGTGAAGGTGCGTATTTTGGCGGATCCAGGACAATCAAGTCGAATTTCTCCTCCTCATCCATAAACTTACGCAATTGTTTATTGACATCCGACAATATGGCCTTATGCCGATTTGGCTCAAAACCATTTTCGGCTACATTTTTTTCCAGTGTTTCAATCGCCAATGCCGAACTATCGACGGATACAACTTCACTTGCTCCAGCTTTCAAGCTGTTCAACGTAAATCCACCAGAATAGCAGAAACAATCCAATACTCGTCTACCCGCAACATATTGCGCGGTCAATAACCTGTTTTCCCGCTGATCACAGTAAAATCCTGACTTTTGTCCGTCAATAATATTTACCTTATAATGAAGGCCATTTTCAATAACGTCTACAAATTCAGGCGGCAACTCTCCAGACAAAAGACCATTTGTATCAGGCAAGCCTTCATGTTCCCGGGACTTTAGATCACTCCGCTCGTAGATACCTGTAGGATCGAGCAGGGTATTTAATTCCGCGATAATAATGTCTTTAACCTTTTCTACCCCTACCGAATGAACCTGAATGGAGATAAAATCAGCATACTTATCAACGATTAATCCAGGCAGAAAATCTGCTTCTGCAAAAATGAGACGAACCGTATTCGTCATACCATCTTGGAGCAAATGTTGCCTCGCAGCCACCGATTTTTGAATACGGATACGCCACCAATCCGTGTCAATGTGAGCTTGTGGATTCCATTCCAATAAACGAATGGCTACCCGGGAACTATTGTGAAATAATCCATATGCGATAAACTCTCGCTCGGCATTGAATACGCCAACAACTTCGCCATCTTCTATCTTATCGGACAATGATTTAATTGCTCCAGAAAATACCCAAGGATGCAATTGCCAGGCAGCTTTATCCTTACCCTTATTCAAATAAACTGATTTCATTACTGCAAAATTAACTTATTAATTGTAAAATTTTGATTCTTTATTTGCAATAAAAAAAAGACTGAAAGAAATATTCTCGTACATTTACAAAATGAATTTAAAACGTCTTTTATTAACTACAGTAATTATTACTACTACATTTTCTTGCAAAAAATCAGATCCTGAACCCGCAATTAAAAATGAGGAAGATAAAGACATTACTCGAATTAAAGAATTATATAGATAACTATCTTGGCATAAAAAAGGGCTCCTAATGGAGCCCTCCGCGTTTAGTTATGGTTGATTAGATATCTTTTGAACGCTTCGAAGTCTACCTCCAAAGGTTCCGCTAGTTTTTCTTTTCCTTGCAATGTTTCTGCGCCATCTGGAAGCGCAATTTCCTTGAACACTTCAGGATCAATTGCATCCGGGAATTTGCAGGGATGTGCCGTAGATAAGAAAACCGAAGCGTAATGACCTGGATTTTCTTTAGCATAAGCTTTCGCACCAAGCCACGCAATCGCCGTATGTGGACAGGCAATGTAATTTGATTCCTGAACGAGCTTATTCATTCCCTCTTTCGTTTCTTCGTCTGTAAAGGTATAAGAGGAAAGCATAGCCTTTAATTCCGCCATATTACCTGCAAACAGGTCTTGAATACGTACCCAGTTGCTTGGGTTACCCACATCCATGGCATTGCTCAATGTCTGGATAGAAGGTTTAGGTTCGTATTGTCCTGAAACAAGAAATCTCGGTACGGTATCGTTGACATTCGTCGCTGCCACAAAATGTTTGACAGGAAGCCCCATTTTATAGGCGAGCAAACCTGCACCAATATTCCCAAAATTACCACTTGGTACGGTAAACACGACTTCATTGATGCCTTGTGATTTCAGTTGGGCATAGGCATAAAAGTAATAAAAAGTTTGCGGGATCAATCGGGCAATATTGATTGAATTGGCAGATGTCAATCGCAAGGTTTGATTGAGTGCTTCATCATTAAAAGCCTGTTTCACGAGCGCCTGACAATCATCAAATGTACCATCGACTTCAAGAGCACGTATATTTTGGCCGTTCGTGGTTAACTGTAGCTCTTGTACTTCCGAAACTTTACCTTTGGGATATAATATGGTCACGCGAGTCCCCTCTACTCCCAAGAAACCTAATGCTACAGCTCCTCCAGTATCGCCAGAAGTTGCGACGAGTACATCCAGCAATTTATCATCTGCTTTAGAAAAGTATCCCATGATACGGCTCATAAATCGAGCTCCAAAATCCTTAAAAGCATAAGAAGGTCCGTGAAATAGCTCCAATACAGCCGTACTATCGGTCAGGAATTTGACGGGTGCTTCAAAATTAATCGCTTCATCGACGATTTTCTTTAAATCCGGCTTAGGAATATCATTATCCAAAAGTGTCGAGGCTACCTCCAACGCAATTTCCTGCAAAGAATATTGTTGGATATTTTTGATAAATAAAGGATCCAGTTGCGGGATTTGTTCAGGCATATATAATCCTTTATCTGCTGGCAGCGAATTAAATACGGCATCTTTGAAAGACACAGCTAATGCTTTATTATTTGTACTGTAAAATTTCATCTTTTAATACATATTTTAATTTACATCTATTCTGAATCATCTAAAAGGTGCACGATGTGCGCTTTCTACAACAAAGTAAGATGTGCTTTATACCACGCTCAATTACATATCCGTGGTATAGTAAAAATTTTAATTTAATACCTTTGGCCCCTCAAGATTTACCTTTGAAACATAACCGAAGCTCTCTATTTCGTTTTCTTTAAGGTGTGCCTGAATTTTGTCTGCAATATTTTTTGCGACCTGCTCATCCCGTGTTATTGCAACGACCGAGGGACCTGAACCTGAAATACCGAAGCTCAGGGCGCCATGCTGTAGGGCAATTTCCTTCATTTCATAAAACTGCGGAATCAATATTGCTCGCGTAGGCTCTATAAGGATGTCCTTCATGCTCCGGGAAATCAGATCATAATCTTCTTTAAATAAAGCTGCTACCAATCCGGCAATATTGCCCCATTGCGTCACAGCATCTTTTAATAAGACTTTATCTTTGATTAATTGCCGTGCATCACGTGTGGGGACATCGACCTGTGGAAACACCACTGCTGCCACTAATTCCTTCGGTGAAGGAATAGAAATAACATCCAGAGGCTCATTGCCTCTAATCAAGGTGATCCCACCATATAGTGCTGGCGCAACATTGTCAGCATGTCCAGTACCACAGGCCAAGCGTTCTCCTTCGACACAGAACGGCAATAATTCTTCCTTTGTTAATGGATAGCCCAGCATAACATTAATCGCAAAAAGGCCAGCCACGGTGCTCGCTGCGCTAGATCCTAGACCTGACCCAATTGGCATGTGCTTATGCAATTCAATTTCAACGCCGACCTTAGACGCAATGTTTAGTGCTTGCAATAGATACTGAACACAAGCGGATACGGTATTTTTACTCGGATCGAGCGGGAGCCTACCATCATCTCCTGTGATTTCCTTTATAGTCACCCCGGGTTGCTGCTTGCGTCGCATGATAACTTCATCCCCCGGCTGCTCTAGCGCAAAGCCCAGTATATCAAAACCACAGATCATATTCGCTACTGTCGCAGGAGCAAACACGCGAACTTCTGGCAACATCTTGTCTAAATCGACGACCTTACCCTTTAGATATTCAACATTTAAATTATTGGCCATTACTTCAATCGTTATTTCCTTCAAAATAGTTTATGCACCTACGTTAACCAAATCTGCAAAGACTCCCGCCGCAGTTACTTCTGCTCCTGCTCCAGGCCCTTTTACCACCAAAGGACGGTCTTTATATCGTTCTGTTGTAAATGAAATAATATTATCGCTACCGGATAATGCGTAAAAAGGATGGTTTTCATCTACAAATTGAATGGCGATAGAGACCTTTCCATTTTCTAGCTTTCCAATATAGCGGATTGCCTTTTTTTCACGGACAGCTCTTGCTTTCATATCTTCAAAATAGGCATTCTCTTTTTGGAGCTCCGCATAGAAGGAATCTACAGTATCGGCCTTCAGACAAGCTTCTGGAAGAATTGGCCCTAGATCCACATCTTCCGCTTCCACGGCATAACCAGCGTCTCGCGCTAAAATCAACATCTTACGCATAAAGTCAATTCCACCCAAATCATCCCTTGGATCAGGCTCGGTATAGCCCAGTTCCTGCGCCTTCTTTACCACATTGAAAAAAGAAACGTCATCTTTAAAATTGTTGAAGATGTAAGAAATAGTCCCCGAAAGAATAGCTTCGATCTTTAAGATTCGATCACCACTGAGCATCAAATCTTTAAGAACTCTGACAATAGGCAGTCCAGCACCAACATTCGTTTCATAGAAAAAATCCACTCCATGTTTATGTGCGGTATCACGAAGTGTCTTGTACTGTGCATACTTTCCGGAATTCGCGATTTTATTGCAGGTTACAATGGAGATATTGGATTTAAAAATATCCTCATAATATGTCGCAGGTAATTTGCTCGCAGTATTATCAATAAACACACAGTTGGGTAGGTTAAGCGCCTTCATCTTTTCAATAAATAAAGCTAGATCAGCCTCAGAACCATTTTCCTCGAGCTCGGCAGACCAATTATTTAGCTCCACACCTTCGGTATTGAAAAGCATCTTACGGCTATTGGAAATTCCGACTACTTTGATCTCGATATCATTTTTATCAAGCAGAAAGTCATGTTGCTCTTCCAATTGTTTAAATAGCGTCGCGCCAATATTACCTGTACCGATGTTAAACACATGCAATGTTTTTTTCAACTCTGCAAAAAAAGCATCATGAACAGCGTTGAGTGCTTTCGCCAAATCTTCTTTACCTATAATAACAGAGATATTGTATTCAGATGAGCCTTGCGCAATCGCGCGCACGTTGATACCATTCCGCCCAAGGGCAGCAAATAATCTTCCGGACATCCCCGGCGTCCGTTTCATATTTTCACCCACAATAGCTAATACCGATAGGTTTTCCTCAATAGCGGGAATGACCAACTTATTTGCCTGGATTTCCAGTTCGAATTCAATTTCAATCAACTGTATTGCGCGCTTCGCATCCGAGGGATTAACCGCAAAGGTGATGCTATGTTCCGAAGAAGACTGCGTGATCAATATAACATTAATTTGTTCTCTCGCCAACAAGGTAAAAAGTCGTCCGCTAAACCCTGATTTGCCGATCATGCCCGATCCGCTCAGATTAATTACAGAAATGTCCGAGATCGAGGAAATCCCTTTGATTGGTAACGCTGTCTTTCCACTGTCAAATTGGATTACTGTGCCTGAGAAATCCGGTTCAAAAGTATTCCGGATAACGATGGGGATTTTTTTCAAAAATGCGGGGATCATAGTAGGCGGATAGATTACTTTAGCTCCAAAATAAGATAGCTCCATTGCTTCAGTATAGGAAAGCACTGGGAGTGAAAAAGCTTTTTTCACAATCCGGGGATCAGCAGTCAGCATTCCATTAACGTCAGTCCAGATTTCAATCGCTGTGGCATCAAGGATAGAGCCAAAGATTGCTGCGGTATAATCCGATCCGCCACGCCCTAAAGTGGTAATACGACCATGCTCATTGCTGCCTATAAAACCGGTCACAAACAGAAGTTTGTCGCCGTGACTAATATACAATGATTTCACAAGCTGCTCCGTCAAGGACTCATTTAGATGCGCATTACCAAAGTTGGAATCGGTCTTTACATAATGTGAGGCGTCTATAAATAGAGACTCCGGTATGTACTGTTCCATTACTTTAGAAACCATATAATTAGAGCATCGCTCACCATAACTCAGAATCAAGTCCTTACTTTGATTGCTTAGCTCCTTCAGTGCAAAAATTCCTTGGAGAAGATCTTCGATCTCATTGAAAAATAATTTAAGCTTGGTAAAGACCGGATTTTGGAACTTAACCGCCAAGAGTTCTTTCACAACTGAAAAATGCTTATCTTCCAATGATTTAAGCCCTTCGGAAAAAGACTTACCTTCTGCAGCATCTTCCGCCAACTGGGTTAGTAAATTTGTGACACCTGACATGGCGGATAACACCACCAGGGGCTTTTCCTTAGCATCGTAGGATTTCTTAACAATACTTAAGACTCCTTTGAGACTTTCTACTGTTCCGACTGAAGTTCCTCCAAATTTTAAAACTTTCATACTGATTTATACTGTTTGTTTAGTTTGATTTATGTGATAAAAAAGAAGCGCTTTCCTTTTTGAGGAAAGCGCTTCGAATATTATGTCTACAATTATATACAATGAAACTACTTCCTCCTAAGTTTTATCCCGGTGGTAATAATAATCGTTGTAATAATTGTGTTTGTCTTCATTGTTTTTACTTATGTGTTGTAAATATAGAACTAATATTATCACATTCCTAAAGAAAATTAATATTTTTTTTCAGTTTCACAAAAACTAACCTAAAACAGTGGTATTATAACATAAGCCCATTATTTTATTCGCTTGGGAATACTCAACCTGTTGTAGTAAAAGCTCGACATACTTATTAAATTTCAATAGATCCAAAAAGTGTTAAGAAAGATGTTAAAATTGTTAAAATTGTGTTAAATCGCCTAAAAAAAATTTGACCTTAAACTGATATTGTATTATATTCGCAACAGTGCTGTCCAAAATAGATGACAGTACTGAATTTAAAAGTTAAATGTTGTACAAAAAAGCGATTTAATGAAAACAAAGAAATTTATAGCGTCAATGCTATTTATCGGCTTATGTCTAGTGTCGCAGGCACAAACCAACAGAAACTCCAAACCAGAATCAGATCCTGACAACCTCGCCAAAGAATACTTTTCACAAATCATGGGTGTTGCCGTCTCAGCAACAACGAATACAAAGCTTTATCAATTTGTCTATGAATGGCTAGGTACTCCATACCGTTTGGGCGGGGATTCAAAACGAGGCATTGATTGTTCTAAATTTTCTTACGAATTATATGACAAAGTTTTTAATACGTCATTAGGTTACAACAGCCGCAATCAATATTCACAAGTAAAGACAGTGCAAAAGAACGAATTGAAAGCAGGAGATTTGGTTTTCTTCAAAATTAGAAGTAGAAGCATTACCCATGTAGGTGTTTATATTGGTGACAATAAATTTGCTCATGCGTCATCTAGCAAGGGCGTTATGATCAGCAACTTGGACGAACCCTATTGGAGACGTTATTATTATAATGGTGGTCGCTTACCAGAAGACAATAAAACGCTTACTGCCGAAATATTAAAAGCAGAAAAAGATAACAAACTGAACTAAGGTTCATTTATTGACATAAAAAAGTCCAAAGCTTTAACTTGCTTTGGACTTTTTTTATACAATTTATTATCCTATTTTTACCCTATAATCATTGAAATGCTATTATGTCTTCAAAGAAAACACTCATCTTAAATAAAGAACAAATAAAACAGAAGTCTATCCGTATTGCCTATCAAATTTTAGAAGACAATTTTGAAGATGAAACACTTGTTTTAGTTGGGATTGCCGATCGGGGTTATGTATTTGCGCAACGCCTTCAAACAATATTAAAGGAGATTTCAGACAAAGAAATTCTTTTGATTAAAGTTACCATGAAGAAAACAAGCCGCTCATTGAGTGCGGGCACAGACTTACCCGTTGACATTGCAAAAGACAGAACAATCATCCTAGTTGATGATGTATTAAATAGTGGTAGGGCACTGGCCTACGGTTTGGGTGTATTCCTGAATGTTCCATTGAAAAAGATGAGAACAGCCGTTCTGATCGATAGGAGCCATCACAAGTTCCCAATCTTTAGTGACTATTATGGTACTAAATTGTCCACTATCCTAAAAGAACATGTCACCGTTACGCTAGAAGAATTTGATAATGAAGAAGATGCGGCCTGGTTAGTATAACCATGCTGCTACTTCTTTGACATCTTCAGTTTCATTCCGGGTTTGATTCGACTCCCATTTAAATCATTATCTCTTTTTAAACGGCTAACAGATACGCCATTTTTATTGGCAATCTGAGATAGGGTATCCCCCCTTTTAACGACATAATACGCCGTACGGGAAGTACGTTGTTGACTTTTCTTAACCGATTTTTCAGCGTTATGCGCTAATTTTGCATTCACAAAATTATCTTCTTTCTTGATCAATAAAGTTTGTCCCGGTACAATTTGATTTCCGCGAAGACTATTCCATGATTTTATATCCTGAACAGTAACCTCAAATTTTTCGGCTATTGAGGCGAATGTCTCCCCCACTTTCACTTTGTATTTTCCGCCTTTCAAAAGCGCTGCAGGTTCGTTAATAGCAGTGACACTCATACCTGAAGTAGGTACTGGCGTATTAAGTGCAGCATAAAGCTCTTCTGTCGCTATTTTCTTGTCGAAGACAGGCAGCACTAACCTTAACGGACTTTCTTCTCTACCATTTAAAATATTCTTTTTAAAGCTAGGGTTTAGCGCTCTGAGGGTTTCTTTGGATATATCTAAAGCATCTGCGATCTGGCTTAACGAAATTCGTTTGCTGATGTCTAAGACTTGAATTCGTGGGGGAAACTCTGTCTCAGCAGCCGTAATATTATTTTCCTCAGCATATTTCATCGCATAGGTCATGGCAATGAATTTTGGGATGTAGTTTTGTGTTTGTTGGGTCAAATAAGGGGCAATATCCCAAAACGTAGGCTTCTCTTTCCCTGATCGTTGAATCGCCCGTCCTACAGCTCCTCTTCCACCGTTATAGGAAGCAATTGCTAAAAGCCAATCACCATACTCCTCATAAGCTTCCTTCAGGATTTTAGCTATGGCATAGCTGGAAGCAATCGGATCCATCCGCTGGTCTGTATAGCTATCTACAGTCAAATTGTAGGTCTTCGCCTCATAATACATCAACTGCCATAGTCCTGTAGCGCCTGCACTTGAAATATCCCGCGGATTTAGAGAAGATTCAACTACACTTAAATATTTCAATTCGCGAGGTACACCAACTTCATCTAGAATTCGATCAAACATTGGAAAGTAATATTGTCCAAGTCCCATCATTCTACACATATAAGAATTATAATTATCAGAGGTGTATTTGGATATCAGCTCTTTTATCCGAGGGGAATAATTTAATGGTACTTCGCGTTCAATTGCTTTGAGTTTTCGAACAAGTTGTACCTCTTCGTCAGTAATCGTTAAATCATCTTGTCGATTATTTCCTAAAGATTTGACGCTATCTAAGTATTGGTAAATCTCCTGTTTTTCTTTTTCAATCCGTTCTTGGATTATGTGATGAGTGGCTTCTTTCATGCCATCTACAGCGCTTTCTTGAGCCATGAGTGGCAGCGTAGAACACAGCCCTCCTAGTATTGAAATTAACGTCTGTTTTCCGATCATAAATTTACTGTTAAATCCAGGTCTGATTCTCTTCTTGAAAAATCAACAATAATCTAAACGCTTAGAAATGGATTTTAGTATAAAAATGGTTTTGGGTCCATTCAGCTATAGGCCCAAAATAAAACAAAATACGATTTCGTTCTTCACAAAATCGTATGTATGTTATATGGGAATATTTTCCCTTATTTCGTATTATCTTCTACTTCAGATTTTTTTTCGGGTGAAGATTCATCTTTTTGGCCTTCTTTGAATTCCTTCACTCCCTTACCCAATCCGCGCATCAATTCAGGAATCTTCTTGCCACCAAACAATAGTAACAATATTACTACAATGATGATTAACTCCTGCCCCCCGATTCCCATGATTAATAATGATGTTGACATAACTATAATTTCTTGTTTTTCAATTCTTTTAAACTAAATCTTTTCTCTCTCCTTACAAATGTAATGATAATTATTAAATATAGTAATTATTTCTTATCTCGCCAACCAGGACATCGGATTCAACGGAGTTGATCCCTGATAAACCGAGAAGTCGACCATAGGTACACCTGTATCTGAATCCACATCCGCGGTACCAATCGTTTGACCGGTACTGACCTTCTGTCCCTTAGAAACACTAACACTACCTAAGTTATTATATACCGTAAAATACTCACCGTGTTTAATCATCACGATACGTTGTCCATACATTGTCAGAACACTACTTACCTCACCTGCGAAAACTGCTTTAACAGCGGCGCCGCTGGAGGTTTGTATTTTCACAGATTCGTGATCCCAGTTCACATTTCTACCGACACTTTCCCCACCAAATCCTTGCATAACTTTCGCATTGGAAACCGGCCATGGTAAGCTACCACGATTGGATCTAAAATCATTAGAAAGTTTGATTGCTTCCGGTGTACTGCGCAAAACCTCAGAATCTGATTTACGAACGGTGCTACCCTTAGTACTCGTATTGCCTTTACCTTTGGGAGCATTTGCCGACTCATTAGCTTTCCGATTACGCTCAGCAGCGGCCTCAGCAGCACGACGGGCAGCTTCTGCACGTCTTCTTTCAGCTTCAATCTCTCTTCTGATAATTTCTTTGATCGCTGCATTGATACGACGCTCTTCTTTTTGCTTCTGCGTGATGTCTTTCTTTACACCACGTTCTGTAACAATAAGTTCGCTCAATTGTCCGGAATAAACAGAGCGTTGTTGAGCGATTGTTCGCTTCTCATTTTCTTGCTCTTTCATTAGTGCCACCTGTTTATTTCGATCGGCCTTCAATTGCGCGATTTTTTGTTCGATCTGTTTCTTTGTATTCTCAATATCAGCAGCCTTTAATTTTCTAGAATCATTAAATTGTTGCAAATATTTTACCCGTCTAAATCCTTGGTTAAAATCCTTGGAAGCAAAAATAAACATCAGTTTATTGTAAGCATTTCGGTTACGAAAAGCAAACATGACCATTTTTTCATAATCACGTTTCATTTTTTCCAATTCTGCTTTCAATTTATTGACAGCAGCAGTATTCGCATTAATGTGCCTGTTGATTACGGCTACTTCAGAAGTAATTGTATTTATCTTTTGTTCACGTAAGTTGATTTGCTTACTCAACGCTGTCACCTGTTGTTGTGTCAACGATTTTTCCTTGGCAATTTCCTTAACAGTTTTCTGCAATTCAGCAATTTCACGATTGAGTTTCTCCCGTTGCTTTTCCAGCTCAGCTCTTGTCTGTGCCGCAGAAATACCAATCATCAAGATGAATGCTATTATACCAAATATCGTTTTCTTAAAGTTCATTTACAGTACTATTTATTTCGTGTTTGCTCCTTCCCCAACCCCATTACATTCATCCACAATAGCAAACTAAATGCGAAAGTAATAAATCTAACGGAAATAGATCACTTCTTATCGGATTACTTTATATCGCGATGATACTGAAAACGGCATTTCAACAGGTTCATTAAACGTAACCTTATTAAAATTAATCTCTGTTTTTATCTCTTGCCGTCCGTCGGAAATAATCATTTTTAGCAGCATCGGAAATTCCTGCCCAGAAGCTATTGCATATTCTCCATAATTTGCTTCGAGCAACTGTTTCTTCGACAACTGTGAAAGCCGAAACTGATAAGGTCTATTGTTATTGTTCAATTTATATAAAAAACTAAGCTCATTCAATTTTCCATCCAATTGTACAGAATTTGGATCCTGCTGGAAATTCACCGCATCTATATCCGACAAAAGATTAACGGATAGATTAGCCAATAGTAAATCCTGCAGATTAGAGAAAGTAAGATCTGGGCTTGCAAATCGATAGAGATAATCAAATGATTTGACCATATACTCGCTCTGCAGCTTATTCAGGATTTGTACGCTATCTGGTGTAATTAAAACCCGAGCGACTTCAATCCCGAGCGTTGCTGAGATAGAAATCCAGATTTTTTTATCTTTTTCAATGCGGATATTAGAGGTAACATCAAAGTTGTCTTTCCCAAGATCAAGACGCATCTTTGCCTTCCCCGAAAATGTCGAGTAATTTAGATTGGTCAAAAAGAGGTTACGTAGTGTCGTCTTCTTCGCTTCACGAGTATTGTCTTTGACGACCAATTCATTTTCTGATTTGAGATCTGCTCCTTTCAGCAGTTTCTTTTTTGAGCTACAGGAAGAAAGCAAAAACGCCAGAACACCTATCCAAACAATTTTATTCCACATAACTTTTAGTCTCAATCTTCTTTTTTAGTTTCTGTTTACTTTCGTCAGAATCCATCCCTTTTTCCAATGCCAGATTCCATTGTCTGACAGCTTCAGTAGTCTTGCCCAACTTCATCAGAATATCGCCATAATGCTCAAGTAATACTGCTGTCTGTGGATTTGTGTTTTTCAGGGCCTTTTCGATCCAGATTAACGCATCCTTGTATTTACCATCAGCAAATAAGACCCAGGCATACGTATCTTCAAACGTACCGTTGTTGGGTTGCAATGTTGTAGCCATAGCAGCATACTTTGTCGCCTCATCAAGTCGTTCCTTTCTTAACGATAAATAGTACGCTAAATTGTTCATGGCAGTCACATTTGTACTATCCAATCGAATCGCCTCCATATAAGCTGCGTCCGACTCTTTATACATTTTCAATGTATTGTAGATATCGCCCAGTCCACCATAAATATTGGCTTGCAAAAAAGGTGTTTCATCCTGCGCATTATTTAATGCAGCTTCCATAAACTTACGACTATTCTCTGTATCTTTTTTCATCAGATAAGCCATACTGGTGAAATAAAGTATGGTCGGATTATTGGCCACATAATGTAAGGCCTCGGCGCCATGGGCTATGGCTTGATCAAATTCCCCTTTATCCATATCCAAGCTCATCAACATCCGCCAAGCGTCGATCTGATAGGGATTCATGCTCACAGCAACAGCCAACGAACTTTGCGCCGCCGTCTTATCTTCGTTGAGCCACAACACCTGTCCTTTGGCCATGTGGCTTTCGGCAATTCGTGGATGGACCTCAACTAAGATATTAGCCAACTCCAAAAGCTGCGCATTTGTGTAGGGGCTTTTAGGCCCCAACAAAGTCATGATGATTCTATTTTTATCACCAAAATCTATCTTTTTGGATTGAAATCCTTTTTTTAAGGCATCGAACGATAATTTGATCTTTTTATCAAAGCGGTACAGATCTGCTAAATCAAAATAAAGAAAATCTTCTTGTGAAGTTTGAATTCCTTTATTGATATACTCCAAGGCAAGTTTTGAGTTTTTGGAAAGGTTATAAGCCTGTGCCAATTGCCCATACACTTGAGCCAATTTGGTCCCATTGTCTGCCCAAGGTTTCAAGAGGTCGATTACTGCCTTATGATTACCGGCATCGTTCAACAGCACGCTACCCACCATATCCAATGTATCGGAAGCAGATTCAATCTCCTTTGTTTTATAAAAATACTCCAACGCAACGTCCTTATGACCTCCGTTAAAAAGTAACATAATTCGTTCACGCTTTAATGAAGCTGTATTATTATCATCTAAATCAATCAATTTATCTAAATAAATCAAAGCACTATCTGCATCGTTTTTGCTTTTGAACGCATCGACGGCAAAGCTTAGGTACTCAGGTTTCGGATCAATTTCCAAAGCGGCTTTTATAGCTTCTATCGCAGCATTTTGATTTCTCATTTGGGCAAAAAGGATAGCCTTTGTAAAATAGATATCATCCGCTTGAGGGTTATCTGCAAGTATGGCATCTAAAGAATCTACACCGGGACCAATCTTGCCCTGTTTCAGTATTTCTTGTACATTTTTGAGTCGCGCATCATAAGGTCTACTCTTCTTTTCCAATGATTGGGCCTGCAAGAGGCTAAGAGTAGTAAGGAATAAACCAACAAAAATTAAAACAACTCGTTTATCTAAAAAATTCAATCTCATCTACTTCCACTAAATAATTAAAAATTCTCCTTGCAATATACTAACTAATGTAACAATATTCATTCGAGTAAGTTGTAAAAATATTGAGATTGGTCCAGTCTATCGGAAACTTAGCTCGTTTTCAATAAAATAAGCAAAATAGATTTTAAAATATAGAATAATAGATGTACCTTTGCAGACCCTTGTGATAAGGGGAAGAAATAAAATTTTAACAAATTATTTAAACAAAAGCAAGTGAATACGTTAAGTTACAAAACTGTCTCTGCCAACAAGAACACCGTTAACAAAGAGTGGATCGTTGTTGACGCTGAAGGAGAGATTTTGGGGCGTTTGGCGAGCAATATCGCGAAAGTAATTCGTGGTAAGCACAAGCCTACATTCACCCCACACGTAGACTGTGGAGATAACGTTATTGTTATCAATGCAGACAAAATTAGATTGACAGGAAACAAATTAGGCGACAAAGTTTACGTACGCTACACTGGATATCCAGGTGGTCAACGTTTCGTTTCCCCTAAAGAGTTAATGGCTAAATTCCCTGAACGCATCATTGAGAAAGCTGTTCGTGGTATGCTTCCTAAAAACCGTTTAGGTCGTCAATTGTTTAAGAACCTTTACGTTTATGCTGGTACTGAGCACAAGCATGAAGCACAAAATCCAAAACCAGTTAAATTTTAAGGAGAATCGACATGTCAACAACTAACACTTCAGGAAGAAGAAAAACTGCTGTTGCCCGCATTTACTTAACTGCTGGTAGCGGAAACATTGTTATAAACGGTAAAGACTACAAAGAGTATTTCCCAACATTACCTTTGCAATACATCGCTACACAATCATTAAGCGTAGCTGGTGAATTAGCAAACTTTGATGTAAAAGTAAACGTTAACGGAGGTGGTATTAAAGGTCAAGCAGAAGCTGTTCGCTTAGCGATCTCAAAAGCTTTGATTGAGCTTAACCCAGAAGTTAAACCTGCATTACGCGCTAAAGGTTTAGTAACACGTGATGACCGTATGGTTGAGCGTAAGAAACCAGGACGTCGTAAAGCTCGTAGAAGATTCCAATTCAGTAAACGTTAATCAAAGGAGGATCAAAAAATGGCAAGAACTACTTATCAAGATTTATTGGATGCAGGTGTGCACTTTGGTCACCTTACACGTAAATGGGATCCGAAAATGGCTAAGTACATTTTCATGGAGCGCAACGGTATCCACATCATTGACTTGAACAAAACTCTTACGAAATTAGAAGAGGCTGCTTCAGCTATCAAACAAATCGTAAAATCAGGTCGTAAAGTTTTATTCGTAGCAACGAAAAAACAAGCTAAAGAAATCATCGCACAGCAAGCTAAAGAGGTTAATATGCCTTTCGTTACTGAGCGTTGGTTAGGTGGTATGCTTACTAACTTCGCTACAGTTCGTAAGTCTATCAAAAAAATGTCTAACATCGACAAAATGCAAAAAGACGGTACTTACGATGTATTGTCTAAGAAAGAAAAGTTGATGATTCAACGTGAGCGTATCAAATTAGAAAACCTTTTAGGAGGTATTGCTGATTTGAATCGTTTACCAGCTGCTTTATTTATCATCGATGTGAAAAAAGAACACATCGCTGTTTCTGAAGCAATGAAATTGAACATCCCTACTTTCGCGATGGTAGATACAAACTCTGATCCTTCAAACATTGATTTCCCAATCCCTGCGAATGATGACGCTAGTAAATCTATTAGCTTAATCGCAAGCATCATTGGTCAAGCAATCCAAGAAGGTTTGGACGAGCGCAAACGCGACAAAGAAGAAGAAGCTGAAAAAGATGCTGCTGCTGCTAAAGCAAAGGTTGACAATAGTGAAGCTTCAGAAGCTAAACGTCCTCGCAAAGCGAAAGACGGAGAATAATATTTTTATTCCAAACCGGATAGCGTAGCGTTAGTTTCTGGAAAAGATTACTTTTCTTGAACTAGCCTATCTGTCCGGTTTTTTGGTTTAACAACACTTGATGATCAAGGAATGTTAAACTTCATATTAGCTTAACATGCTTTAAGTTAATATTGTATAATATTTCAGTAGTAAACAATAATAAAAAGAAATAAAACATGTCAGTACAAATTTCTGCATCAGATGTAAACAAATTGCGTCAACAAACTGGCGCTGGTATGATGGATTGTAAAAAAGCTTTGGTTGAGTCTAATGGTGACTTTGAAGCTGCTGTAGATTACTTGCGCAAAAAAGGTGCTAAAGTAGCTGCTAGCCGTCAAGATCGCGACTCTAACGAAGGCGTTATCATCGCTAAAGCAACTGCTGATGGTAAATCAGGTATCGTAGTTGAAGTAAACTGTGAAACTGACTTCGTAGCTAAAAACTCAGATTTCGTAGCTTTCGCAGAAAAAATCGCAGACCTAGCATTGAACAACAAACCAGCTTCTTTAGAAGAATTAAAAGGTTTGGACCTTGATGGCAAGAAAATCGCTGATGCTTTGATCGAGCAAACTGGTGTAATCGGAGAGAAAATTGACGTTTCTAAATACGAAACAATCTCTGCTGAGAAAGTAATCGCTTATATCCACGGTAACTACCGTTTAGGTGTATTGGTAGGTCTTTCTGCTGATGCAGCTGGTGCTGAAGAAGCTGGTAAAGACGTTGCAATGCAAATCGCAGCGATGAACCCTATCGCAATCGATAAAGATGGTGTTGATCAAAACACGATCGAGCGTGAAATTGCCATCGCAAAAGAGCAAATCATTGCTGAAGGCAAACCAGCGGATATGGCTGAGAAAATCGCTCAAGGTAAATTGAACAAATTCTTCAAAGATACTACGTTATTGAACCAAGAATTTGTAAAAGATTCCTCAAAAAATATCGCTCAATTCTTAGATTCAGTTTCTAAAGGATTAACAGTAACTGCTTTCAAACGCGTACAATTAGGCGCATAAGCATATTTCCCTTCTAGCCATAGATCGGAAAAATAAAACAGGGACTTTTGTAAAAATAGTCCCTGTTTTTTTATTTATATGCGGTCAGCCTTAGTACCTATTCCTGATGTTTACCATAAGTGCTTCGACCAATTCCTCACTTTTTACTACTGCTTTTATTTTCATTAAATTTATGTAACTTAAATCATACAAAAAAGGAAACAAGATATGGGCATGCTAAAAGAAGATTCATTAAAAGGCAAACGTATTTTAATTACAGGTGGTGGCACCGGGTTAGGAAAAGCGATGACGGACTATTTTTTGGAATTAGGTGCCTCTTGCCTGATCAGCAGCCGAAAGGACGATGTGATTCAACATACAGCACAGGAATTATCCGACAAGCATCAAGGGAAATGTTTTGCCATCGCAGGGGATGTACGTAATTATGAAGATGTAGAGCGTGTAGTTGCTTATGGGTATGAGCAATTGGGAGGAATAGACATATTAATTAACAACGCTGCGGGAAATTTTATATCTCCCACCGAACGCCTGAGTCATCGTGCTTTTGAGTCCGTTATTGGAATCGTTCTTCAAGGTAGTATTAATTACACATTAGCGTTGGGTAAGCGCTGGATTGAAAATAAAGACCAAAACAAAACGGTATTGAGTATCGTAACTACCTACGCCTGGACAGGTTCAGGATACGTAGTTCCTTCGGCTACCGCTAAGGCCGGTGTATTGGCTATGACAAGATCTCTTGCTGTAGAGTGGGGCAAGAAAGGAATACGTTTAAACGCTATTGCCCCGGGGCCTTTCCAGACTTCAGGTGCAATGGAACGCCTACTCCCAGGTGAATTGGGCGAACTTCTGTCGCCCACCAAGCGGATCCCTTTGGGACGCCTAGGTAAATTAGACGAACTTGCAAATCTCGCCGCTTATCTAGTATCCGACTATTCGAGCTACATCAATGGCGATGTGATAACAATAGATGGTGGAGAATGGTTAAAGGGTGCTGGCGAATTTAATGGCCTGGACATTATTCCCGAAGAACAATGGGACAACATTGAGAAAATGACACGAAACGCAAAAAGCACTTAATGACGTTCCCAATTCACAAATATCCATTGTTTTTCTTAAGAATCGAAAGATACAAACCAAAATAACGATATTTGGCCTTTCGATCAGCTGAATATCAAGGTTACGGCTCGCAAATATTAGACAGCAAATATTATTTACGCGTATATCAATCAAAAGATGTTCACGACATCATTGTTATCTTTTAAATAAAAAGAACCACGGTACTAATTGATCAATAGTCCATAAATAAAATTTACGCACGCATATGAATTTATCCTTCCTCCCTGAAAAAATCAAACATAAACAAAAAATTAATCTTCGTGGACTAGGTTTTGATTTTGCCCTGGCTTATATCGCAGAAGGCGTGCTAGTATCGAAAAATAGCGGCGCTAAATTTCTGAAAGAAAATTTACTGTTCCTGAATACCGCCTCAGAAATACTTGAAACTAAGAAAGATTCCAGTGTCTATATGTTATATTTTTCAAGCCATTACTTTAAAGATCTGCATCATATACAGCAAAATTTCTGTCTTTGCTACAATCCACAGGAGATTTTTAATTCGGAAACACTGCAAAATAAAAGTCTATCCCTAAAAAAAGACAACCGGAAATTAATAGAAAAAGTGTTCTCGTTGATTTATCAGCAGGGAGAATCTGAAGATGTAGCAAGCTCCACGTTTGTCTTCCACCAAGTGATGTCGTTGTTCGCGATCATCGAAAATATATTAAAGGAACTGAATCTCCCAATCAGTGAGTCTCGCGAAATGGACAAGGAAATAGAGGCCTATATCCAGCAAAACATCTATTTCCCCGAAAAACTACAGATTAAAAATATTGCAGATCAATTTCAGATTTCAGCAAATTATTTCGGCGCATTTTTTAAGAAGAAATATCAGAAAAGTTATAAATTCTATATAGATGATATCCGTATTCAACGTATTGAAGAAAGGCTCGCCTCTAGCCAATACACGATGAAACAGATCGTGGATGAGTTAGGTTTTAATGACGAAAGCCACCTGACCAACTTTTATAAGAAGAAAAGACATACTACACCAAGCGCTTACAAAAAATCCAAAAAATATTTGGTCAATGATCAAGCTGAATGACTCCGTTGAGGTCATTATTTAATGAACGTTGGATTGCTTCGTCCAGAATCAATATCTTTTGTCCCTGAACTATGTTCTCTTTTGTACGATCCTCCTTAGCTTGCTCAGAATTGAGCGACTCCAATTTCATAGGGAAATAAATAGGGTTCTCATCCCCTGCTCCCGCTATCGTCAATAGGATATTATACCCCTGTAGACGCAGGCTCTGTAATGTCTGATAATTTAAACGCTTGAAAATCATAGTGGTCAAGATTTACTATTGTTAATTAAACAAAATTATTTTCAATTTGTTTGCAGTATCAGTGTTGATTTATGCTTAAATGACAAGCTATTTAAAAGGGAGCTCCTATTATTAAAAAAATAAATTCCTCCGCTATTGTAGCACTAAATTTTAAAACCTTTTCCCATTCTACCTGTTCTATTACTATAGATAAATCATAATATTATGGCTAGCACAGAACATAAAAAGACGAAGGGTAAAGTTGAATCCGACGTCCCTGATTCAGAACAGAATCTAGCTTATAACGAAGAGTTGGACAGCTATGAGTTAGACGTTGAGGACAATGACCCAGGCTATGATCATCCGGCAAATTATGATACGCTATCTGAAGGAGCAGTCGACGATGATTCCACTTATGATGACTCAAACCCTTTCGTCGGTGATGAATATGCCGACCGGGATGAGTTAGAAGAAGAAGATCTGGAAGATGCAAGTATGCGCATCGAAACTTTCAAACATGATCGTTTATCGCCATTGGATAAGAAGCTGGCTGAGAATGAGGAAGATTTGCGAGATGATCTTGATGAAGAAGGATATCCAAAGAATGATAGGTAGTTTTTCCGATTATAAAGTAGTTTTGAAAGGAGTCTTCGGACTCCTTTTTTATTGGAAGCAGTCTCCTATATCTTGTTGCAAAACATAGGAGACGCATATTTAACACTTATATACTATTACTAAATTATTGAATCAGCCGATCGATCAATAACCAGGATTTTGTTTGAGGTTCGGGTTTTTATTCCTTTCATCGTTTGGAATAGGAAATAATATTCGTGTTTGCGCATTTTCATGCGGTCGGTGGTTAAACCATGATTTTTTTTGAAACACATTAAAACGGATAATATCTTGACGCCTACGTGCTTCGGCAGCAAACTCCCAACCTAGCTCATCTAAAAACCGCCCAAATTTAATATCTGCACCGCCATTTTCCCCTTTGATGGTTCCGTCCTTTTCCTGCCATCCATAATTATAAACACTACCTTTCAACAGGTCAGTTCCAGTCACTATAGCTTTCTCTGGGTTTGATTTAAAAGAGCGTGTTCTTACTTCAGAAACTAGCAAGGCGGCTTCATTCTCCCGACCCAACCGCAGCAAAGCCTCAGCTTTCATCATCAGCACATCCGCATATCTAAACATCGGATAATCATTATCCAAATTGCTTGTTGCGCCTTTTTTTATGGCATATTTTCCAATTCTGAATCCGGCATTATCAGGCGCAATAGTACCGTCACCACCTATTCCAGGAACCTTTTTTACATAGTTAATGACTTCTACACCCGTCGTAGCATTGTATTGCGCCCCTTGCACCCAGCTATCATAAAAGCGTTGATCGTCAGGATCATAGGTATCGATAAACTGTGGCACAGCACAGTTTCCTCCCCATGGACCAGCCGACATACTGTATACCAGCCGGCTCAGGGGCGACAGCGTTTTCATATGCAATTGATTTCCATGGCCATACACTTCGTCATATGGAACGGAGAAAATAATTTCCGGCGAGCTCTCGTTTACTGCAGAAAATATGTTTTTATATTCGTTATCGAGTCGGAAAGCATTTGACTGTATAATTTCATCCGTTACGGCAATAACCTTATCCCATTGTGCTATTCCAGTATATACCTCCGCATTTAGATAGACCTTGGCGAGCAATGTTTTTGCAGCCCACACATTCATCCGCCCATACATTGGTGCGACATCATGTGATAGCAATGGAATAATTTCATCAAGTTCTTTCACTACAAAATCATATACTTCTTTTCTTGTTTTTTGATTCGGCAATGCCACATCTCTATAGTCCGTTACAATGGGTACATTGCCATGATTATCCAGTAATAGATAATAAGCTAAGGCTCTTGCGGCCCGCAACTCGGCTATTGCAGCTTGAGCGACCTCATCAGGTAGAGGAAGCGATTTTTCTTCGATCTGCATAATTACCATATTAGCTTTGGTGATACTCGAATATGCCTGTTGCCAAGTATTATAAGGCTGCCACTGGACAGCGTTCCAAGTGTGTTGATGCATGCGTCTATAAGTTCCACCATCATCCCAGCCATTGGGGCGCACCGGGGTAATAATATGGTCTGCAGACTCTTCCTGCAAGTCAAAATATCCTTGCCATCCAAACATCAACGAGCGGAAAGATGCATAAACGGGAGATACAATAAATGGAAGATCGCGTTCAGAAGGCTTAAAATCTTTCTCCAAAACCTCGGAAAACACCTCTTCATCCAACTTGGTGCACGATTGGAACGATAGAAGTCCGAGCACTCCTGCACCACATAACAATGCGTTATATATAAATTTATATCCTCTTATCATAATAAACGTTTTTAAAATGTAACATTTAGGCCCAATGTGAATGTACGCGTCGTGGGATAACGATCCCTATGCTCGATCCCCGGTGCGAAAGTAAAATCGCCACGGTAACTAGCCGCCTCTGGATCCAAACCTTTATAACCAGTGATAGTCAACAAATTGAGTCCCGATGCATAGACACGAAATTTTTGAATTCCTTTTATGGTATTTGGTTTAAAAGTATAGCCCAAGGTCACATTGTCCAACTTCATAAAGTCTGCATCTTCTATATAATGCGATACATAAACGAGGTCATTTGTCAACGTCTTGCCATATACGGGATCATAAGCTGTTTTGAGTACATTATAGGCTTTATTTATCGGGTTCTCATAATACATCCTTGACATATTAAGAACCTGATGTCCAAATGATCCTCGGAAGCTGAAACTAAAATCGACCTGTTTATAATTAAAATTATTATTCCAACCTACGTTTACATCTGGTATACCATTTCCATAATACTGCCGATCATCTAATGTCGCTTCGCTAATAGGGATAGTTTTCCCTTCTTGGTTTTCTACAAGCCACTTACCATTGTCATCCACGCCAACTGTTTTCCACACATAAAAATCACCAACAGGTCTTCCCACCTCCACCCTGTGCGTGGACATTTGTATAGGTTCACCAGTATATCCGGCTTCAAAGAACGGAACGGTAACATCAAATTGCTTGTTAGAAAGGTTAATCAGCTTATTTTTATTTGTAGCTACCGTCAGCCCTGTCTTCCATTTAAAGTCACCCTTCCGAAGCGCATTTACATTCACCAACGCTTCGAATCCCTTATTGCTCATCTCACCAGCGTTTAGCATCATGCTTGAATATAGATAAGGCGGCGATGGTACATTAAACTGATACAGCAAATCTTTTACCCGACGAGTATAATAATCAAACGATCCATAAACCCGATTATCAAAAAGGCTGAAATCCAATCCTACATTATATTCATTCTTCCTCTCCCAGCGTAAATCCGGATTGAAGTTACGCGTGGGAACAAAACCTGGCACCCATCTTCCATTGATGTACGCTCCTTGTACCCGCTCAAAGTTATAGCTTGTCTGCGACATATAGGAAGCCGATGCAATGGTACCTGTAACACCAAACCCTGCTCTTAACTTCAATTGATTGAAGGCTGTGATGTCCTTCACAAAATCTTCTTTTGCGATATCCCAACCCAGCGAAATAGCGGGAAAACTTCCCCATTTATTATTCGCGCCGAAAGTTGATGAACCTTCTCTACGTATACTAGCCAAAACCATATACTTTTCTTTATAATTATATGATAACCGAGCAAAGAATCCGATGAGCTTCCGATTTTCCTTATAACTTGTCATTTCGGCCAAACCCCGCTGAAGAGCCATGCCCGCTTCAAGCTTATTATACGTGTAGTCATCTGTTGGAAAATCAAAATTGTACGCGTAAAATTGGTCAAAAGTATCATCCTGCCAGCTATATCCACCTAATACATCAATTTTGTGATTATCCAAAGTAGCCGTATAATTAGCGGTAAGCTCCGTGAGGTTTTGTACTGATGACCGTGTATTCCGTGAAGCCGTACCATTTAGATTATTCTTAGTCGTGTTTATGTGATCAAAGGTCGTTGCATTGCCAGATAGATCGTTATTCTGCACCCGCGATAACAACATTTTCAAACTTAGCCCCTTAATAGGTCGGTAATCCAACGATCCGCTCAAACGAGTTTCCCTAAATATATTATCGTCAATGGTCTCGTAAATCATGCCTAAAGGATTGTCATAAAAGTATGCGTCGCGCTCCTGCCATTTTCCGTTTTCGTTATAAATTTGGTCCGTCGGGTTTCGGATAATTGCCTGCCTCCACATATATGGCGAAGATCCGCCATTATTACTTTTCGTATTGCGACTTATGAGTTGTACATTCGTCTTTAGCTTACCATCAAACATATCATGGTTAAGGTTGGTCCGGATATTCAGCCGATCTTGTCCGCTTTTTAAGAATACCCCCTCCCAGTTCCGATAGTTAATTGATCCTGTAAAATTCGTGCGCGAATTTCCACCAAATAAAGAGATATTGTGATTGTGACTTAGCGGGTTACGAGTCACCTCATCCACCCAATCGGTTTCGCTTCCCAAATCTTGATAGGGAACCCCATCAGCAATCAATCGGCGATAATCACCCGCCCCCATCATTTCTGATTTCCTAAACAAGGTCTGTAGGCTTGCATACCCATTGTATTCTATCGTAGTACGGCTTTCAGTAGCTGTATTCCGTCTGGTAGTGACCAAAATAACACCTGCTGTCGCTCGTGTTCCATAGATTGCCGCTGCAGAACCGTCTTTTAATACATCGACAGTTTCGATATCTTCAGGGGCCACTGTACTCAAATCACCGGGAATACCGTCAATTATCACTAATGGATCTTGCGATCCGTTGATGGAGTTTAATCCCCGAAGGCTCACCTGCGTTGATTCACCGGGATCACCGCTCGGTGTACTGATCCGCAGCCCCGCGACCTTACCTTGTATTAACTGACCGGCGTCCTTGACTGCCCCTTTTGTAAAATCCTCAGACTTCACACTCGCAATTGAGCTCGTAACCTCTCCTTTCTTCTGTGTACCATACCCCACAACCACTACTTCATCCAGGGCTTCCGATGATTGCTGTAAATGGATATTTAGTGAGACCTGTCCATTTAAAACAACTCGATAAGTTACATAACCTAAAGATGAAACACGGAGAGCATCCCCCTTTTTGTACGAAAGGGAGAACATACCGTTCGATCCTGATGAAGACTTTTCTTTTCTCCCTTCCAACGATAAAGTAGCGCCGACAATAGCCTCGCCTGTGGGACCAGTCACCCGGCCTTTTAAAACCAGACTCTCCTGGGCAAGGAGCGAAAGGCTTACGTTCCACCACAATAGAAGTAGCATAATGACTCTCTTCATAATTTATTTATATTAATAGTTTATAATGAAAACTAAATTAACAAAGTATAAGTGTCATAAATACATATATCTTAACCGAATACAACTAGATTTTAACTTTAATAAGGAGTTGTGCATCTTTCGTATCAGTGTTATTTATATCATTAATACCATTGACATAATGTTAATCACGGAAAGAATCCAGTACGGAAAGAATTTAGTCGAACCATAGCTTATTCTGATCGACCTATACGAGCGTCAATCAGAAGCGAAGGAATCCGAAACTTCCTTCTGTAGGATAGCGTCAGCCGGCCTTGAAACGTAAAGAAGCTTATTTTAGCGTAAGGAAATACTTAACTTCGCTATAACGGATTTTCAATGAGAAAAGCGTGTACAACTCTATATTTTTCTGTAAGTTTATATGTAAGCTTTAGATATATGGAAAATCAGTCACCTCTTATTCGCATCATTGACCTAAAAAAATCATACGGAACAAAAGAAATTTTAAAAGGGATCAATCTGGATATATTTCCGGGCCAGGTCATCGGCTACATAGGCCCCAATGGAGCAGGAAAATCTACTACAGTCAAAATATTAACGGGATTGATTGAGGACTTCACTGGTCATGTTGAAATCAATGGCATTGATATTCAAAAAGATCCCCTTTCGATAAAATCCCAGCTCGGATACGTTCCTGAAAATGCGGAGCTCTATGATGTATTGACTCCTATGGAATACCTTGATTTTGTTGGAAAATTATATGGAATGGATGATCATACGCTTCAAGAACGTTCCTTAAAATTATTAAAGGCATTCGGTCTTGCCGCAAACGTTAATAATAGAATGGATACTTTTTCAAAAGGTATGCGCCAAAAAGTGCTCCTGATCGCTGGTATTATCCATAACCCGCAGATCATCATTCTGGATGAGCCCCTCTCCGGACTGGATGCCAATGCCGTGATTTTTGTAAAGGAACTCATATCACTGCTTGCCAAAGAAGGTAAAACTATCTTTTACTGCTCCCATATGATGGATGTCGTTGAAAAAGTTTCCGATAGAATCTTATTGATTAATCAAGGAAGTATCATTGCCGATGGCACCATTAATGAGTTGAAGTCGAATCCTGATGAATCACTCGAACATATATTCGCAAAATTAACCAATACCGATAACGATGCACTTGATGCATCCAATATTATTACTGCTATTCAATAATATGGAAAAATTTATCTTACGATTTATTCTTCTGTTCAAGGGAATTTGGGAAAGCTTAGGAGTCAACTATAGACAATTTAAAATTATTTTAGAAACTAAAATTACCCTAGAGAACAGAAAGCCGATAACATTTAAGAAACGGAATACGGGGAAGTCCTCTTCGTCCAGTTCTATTATACAATTCATCATGTATATATTTATTGGCCTGATGTTTATGGCTATTCTCATACTAATTCCCAATCGGTATCTAGCACTTGCTATTATGTTACTTTGTTTTACCAGCATGCTCAGCATTACCTTGGTATCGGATTTTTCACCTATACTTTTAGACACTCGGGATCAATATATCATTATACCAAAACCGGTCAACGATCGAACAATAGCCTTATCGCGAATAACATTTATCGCCATTAAACTTTTCAACCAGGTTATTGCATTATGTCTACCAGTATTGGTGTACGTTTTATTCAACTGGGATAGTATTGCTATTTTTCTGTTGGTGTTACAACTTCTCTTAAGCACATTAGTGGCGTTGGTTTTCGTCAATGGTTTTTACCTGATTGCCATCAAATATTTACCCATCCAAAAATTTAAAGATATTATTACCTATATACAGATTGGCCTTTCACTGATCATCTTTTTATCCTATTATCTTGGTCCCAATCTAATTCAAACGATCGTTGAATCTCAATTGACGATTGAACAGCTTAAATTCCTTTGGTTATTTCCCAGCACCTGGATCGCTTCGTTTCAATCCTTATTTCAGGGCAACCCTAGCTCACAGATTATCCTGTTTTCAATACTTGGCCTAGTTGTTCCTTTCTTTGGAGTCTATGCTTGTACACAATTATTTTCCGGCGGCTTTAATGCCAAAATAGCAGCTCTTGCAAGTCCTGATACACCTTTAACTGAAAATACAAAAGTAATCTCGCAGTCTGGCACAAGAAGACCTTTCTATAAAAAATTGGCGGCTAGTGTATGCGCTTCTCCGCTGGAAGAAGCAGGATTTAGTATTATATGGCTGATAAGCTCAAAAACAAGGGAATTTAAGCAGCAACTCTATCCTTCTTTGGCTTATTTACCCATCTATTTTATCTTTCTATTTTTACGAACCGGAGAGGGGCTACCATTCGCAGAGAAGCTGCTTAAGTTAAAAGCATCTGGGTTATATATTATTATGTTTTATCTTTCACTGTTAACTATATTAACCGTATTTCAGTTGATTACACAGAGTAATAAGTATAAAGCCGCCTGGATCTATTATGTCACTCCAATAGATCATCCGGGGCAATTTATGACCGGTGTCCTTAAAGCTTGTCTCATTAAATACGTACTACCATTTAATATCCTATTTCTATGCGTTTGTATTCCCCTATTTGGTATCGGTTCAATAAATGATTTATTGCTTTCATCGGCGGTAGGTGGGATCGAAAGTATCCTAATCATGCTCTTTCTCGTTAAAAATTATCCTTTTTCCAAAGCGAGCCAATCCAGTTCCAAAGCACTGGTCAACTTATTGATTTTAGGTTTGCTGGGATTTCTGGGCTATCTCCATAAAATTATTTTTCAGCATGAATCATTAATCTGGGGACTAGCAGCACTTGGCTGGATATTATTTTTTATGATGCTCAAGTACATACAAAAAGAAGATTGGAAAAGCTTAGCCTTTGATGACAATTAAAACCGTACAGTATCCATACACGAATTTGACATGCTAGCCCGATTCCTGGGATTATTATCCCTTCAATCCAAACGATAGGACAAATAGTCAAGTCTTAGCCAACAGTTATCCAATAGACTGTTGGCGGACAAATACATTTTTTCAGGGAAGCTGTATAGTTATAAACCGTACAGTATTTATACAATCCTACATATTCTGTCCAACGAATATCACTTAAAAGTGCACGAAAATATAGAAACACTTACCGGATATTTATTCCGTCAGAAGACCTTTCGCTTATTGATTAATTTTAAGTGTGCAAATGATGTGCACATAATTTTTAATCTATAAATTTTAAAAAAATGAAAAAATTAAGCGGAATGAAGAGCTTCTCTTCGTTAGAAAACAAAAAGCTAAATGTTGAAAATCTGCAACGTATTTCAGGAGGTTCGGAATACTCCGAAGTAGCATCAAATTTTTTAAATGAAAGTGGTGCGCGCGACTACGACATCTACAGCAGAGGTCAGTACATCGGTAGACAGTGGGATAATTCGGATTGCCTCAGCAGTTCCTGGTAAAAAAGATGTCAATTCCTTCAAACGGTTTTGACTTACGGATTCACATTTAAAGTGCACATATCATATGCACTAATTTGTTTACTTATAAATTCTAAAAAATGAAAAAATTAGCAGGAATGAAGGACTTTTCCGCTTTGGAAAAGAAGAAAATCGAAAAGGATGTCATTGGTGGATTAGCGATGTCGTCAAGTACAGGTTTCTATGAAATACAATCAAACTTTGTCGACGCACATGGTTGTCGTGATGTAGATGTTTATGATGGCAACGGCGGAGCCTATTTATCGAGAGTATGGATTAGAGAAGGAGCTTTTCCGCACTTCAGTTAATCCACACATCAGGTTCAATTTAAACCTTTACTTAATAAGCTGCTTTTACCTGTAAAAGCAGCTTATACTCTACAAAAAACTATTAATTTCAAGCGTTTTAATATACCCAAAGCTATGATTTTAATCATATCAAAAAATAATGAAGTCACGACAACAGCTGTTATAAAGGAACTTATCGCGATGAACAAGCAATTTATTCGCATTCATGAAGATGAGGTGTTTGATATCAATACGATAAAAAAGAGAATTGTTTTGACAAGTCATCGCAATCAGTTTTTTCTGGACGAAGTCAGCGCTGTGTGGTATAGACGAGGGGCAATCGAATTTAATAGGGTGAGGTACCAAAACCAATCCATCGATCGCTATATGTTTGAAGTACAACATTGGCTCGTGGAATATGTCATCAAATCCTTGGAAGGGAAGAAACACATCAACAAGCAAAGTAATAGCCATGTCAACAAACTATTGGTTTTAGAAAAAGCTAAAGAAGTGGGATTGGATGTACCCGGCTATTTTTTGGCTGAGGATATGGAAGACGTTATCGTCAATCAAACCATCGTAAAGCCCATCTCAGGGACACCAATAATAGATGATATCAAAGAACAACATAACGGAATTATGTATACATCCGTTATTGAGCAAAAGAGTGAGTCGGACTTCTTCATTTCTTTTTTTCAGGATAAAATCGAAAAAGATTTTGAAATACGAAGTTTTTATTTAAACGAAAAAATCTATTCTACAGCCATTATTTCACAAAACGATGAAAAAACCCGAATTGATCATAGAAGGTATAATAGTGAGATCCCCAATAGAAATGTACCGTATAAACTTCCCGCTGAAGTAGAACATAAAATTGACTTATTGATGCATTCCTTAGACCTAAACTGCGGCTCTTTGGATTTTATAAAATCAGCGGATAAATTTTATTTTTTAGAAATTAATGCTATCGGCCAGTTCTTGGGCATGTCAAATGCCTGTAATTATGGTCTAGAAAGAGAAGTAGCAGCATACTTATAATATGGAAGATAAAATAAAAGACTTGATCACGAAGGAGAAAAACAAACTCCCATTGACCTTTGAGTTTATGGAATTATTTGGCTCCCAAAACTCAAATAATTCAGACACAAATTCATCACGTTATCTCAAATGTTCGACCTATCAAACAGATTACTTGTGGCGCACAAGACCATTCAAACGACTGACGAGATTATTATGAGATTTTTTAATTTATACAGCGACATTTTTATAACTAAAGGATATAATCGCATACTGATTTCTGATTTAGGAAGAAATAGTTCCAAATTATATCCTTTGGAATTATATGAGCTAATAGCGGAATTAAAATCCACTTCTATTGACAGGGTACTCGAAAATTACGACCCCGAGTCAAAAATTATTATCCAGGAGTATTTAGATTATTTACTGGAAAGGGAATATGGTTTTATCACCAAGGAAGATTGGGATAGAAATTTTTCACCCCTATCTTATGAATACCAAGATTATCAACCAATCTCAAATTTATTTATTGAAGTTGAAAAATTAACGATATCCGAAACATTAATCCAATCTATAGCCAACTTAGGTATTAAGCATCTGGCTGTTTTCTGTAGAAGTGCGGCTTCATTACAAGAGCTGATTAGTTTTGACAATGCTTTTGAAAACACACCATTAGAAGGTATGGAGATAACTTCAGCTTATACTACAGAGCTCACAGAGGACTCCTTTGCGCTTCTTCAAAGGCAAAGTCAACGCATCTATCATTTGCAATTTTATCAATGTCAGGAGATTCCTCTAGTCTCAAATACCGAGGGCAGGTTTACGCTAGATTTCACAAAAGATACACTCGCAATTATTTCTTGCGGAAAAGTAAACGTCGCTGACTTCAATACTAATATGCCCAAAGTCTTAGAAGCCATAAATCATAATTCTTGTCTACATAAAAAACTCGGAATTGATGTAGCGGGCAATATCAAAAACTGTCCGGCTTTACCTCAATCTTTCGGCAATATACACGAAATGACCTTGGAACAGGTTTTACGACAGGGTGCTATTCAGCAATATTGGGACATGACCAAAGAGGAGATTATGGTCTGCAAGGATTGCGAGTTTAGAAATGTCTGCACAGACTGTAGGGCTTTTACCGAACGTTCGCATACGAATAAATTAGGGTATGACATTTCAAAACCCTTAAAATGCGGCTATGATCCTTACAGCAATGAATGGTCAGACTGGTCATTGAATCCGCTCAAACAACAAGCCATTGCCTACTATGGCTTTAAACCATTGAATGGAAAAAAATAATTCCCACAGTAGACCTATTTACAGAAAGCTATAATCAAAAAAAGAGGCATATCAGAAATCTAACTGAATTATGCCTCTTTATTTTTAGTAGCGGGGAGCAGGATCGAACTGCCGACCTCAGGGTTATGAATCCTGCGCTCTAACCATCTGAGCTACCCCGCCGTTTCGGTATGCAAATATACCACTTCACCTGTCAATTCAAAAGATTTTTTTATTTTTTTTAACGATTTATCATGTTCAAAAAGCTTTATATAGTACAACAAACTCATTCTTAACGAAGTAAAATATTGTATCCTTCATAAAAAAAGTCGGGATAAGATTTAGGAGAATTTAAATTCAAATAATTAAGAAAAAGCCTTCAACTTTTCACAAAAAAACTTGCAATAACAAAATAAATATGTATTATTACAAATAATAAGTTTATGCAATAAAAAGCAAAATGGAAAGAGATTTGTAGCGGGGAGCAGAATCGAACTGCCGACCTTTGGGTTATGAATCCAACGCTCTAACCATCTGAGCTACCCCGCCATTTTGGGAACGCAAATATAGCTTATTTTTGATTTAAACAAACTAAAATTTAAAAAAACATTTATATGGCAGATAAAATAAAATTCCAACTAGAATATATCATCAACTCTTCACCTAGAATTTTATTTCCGTATTTGCAAGAACCAAACGAACTGGCACAATGGTTTGCAGACGATGTAAACTACAAAGACACTGTTTATACTTTTATTTGGGACGATGAACCGCATCGTGCAAAAATCGTAGCTTCGAAAGAAAATAAATCAGTGCGTTTTAAGTGGCTCGATGATGATCCCTATTACTTCGATCTAGAAATCGATCAAGATGAGCTAACAAATGATGTTGCACTTAAAATAACAGATTTTGCTAAAGAAGAGGACTTGGAAAACAGAAAATTAATCTGGAAAAATTCAATCGTCTATCTTCAGAGTGTTATAGGTGCATAAAAAAACCTATCTTTGCAATATATTTTCACCAAGGGCTCTCAATGAGCTCCTTGGCTGGAAGATGCTTTAATGTAAAGGCATCAATTTGCTTAGCGTCACGATGAAAAAGGTTCATTTACTTATTCTTCAAGCTTTCATTAAACCATTCATCGTCACATTTTTTATTGTGATGTTTGTGTTATTGATGCTTTTCCTATTCAAATACATTGATGATTTGATCGGAAAAGGATTTGAATGGTACACCATCATGGAGCTCATTGGATATCAATGTGTTGTTCAAATTCAAATGGCGATGCCGTTATCCATGCTATTATCCTCCATTATGACGTTTGGGAACTTGGGGGAAAGCTATGAGCTTGTGGCAATCAAAGCCGCTGGCGTATCTTTGCGTAAGGCCATGACCCCCTTATTCATACTTGTTGCAATTTTCGCTTCGAGTTCATTCCTGTTCTCAGACTATATCCTACCTGTCGTCAATCTGAAAATGGGAACTTTATTAACCGATGTACGTAATAAAAAGGCTGATTTTTTAATCAAACCAGGTATTTTTAACAATACAATTCCAGGATATTCCATTCGCGCAAGAGGAAAAAATAAAGAAGGAACAATTCTTTATGACTTGATGATCTATGATCACCGAGGGGGCAATACAGCCAACAATGTTTTGATGGCGAAAGAAGGATACATTTATAATTCGCCAGATAATAGCTATATGATCCTCAAATTGAAGGACGGAATACGTTATGAAGAGTCACGAACAAAGAACTCGAAAACTTACGACCCGCGCCAGCAATTTACACGCTTTAAGTTTAAGGAAACGGAACAGAAGTTTGACATGGGAAGCTTTCAACAAGGCAAAACCGATCAAAGCCTTTTCAAGAGCCACCATGCGATGCTCAATCTGAAACAGCTGGATATGTACATTGACTCTAACCATATTAAAATCGACAGTATGGGGAAGGCAATTACAAGAACCTTAGATACGCGTTATAATATTTATTCAAAGTATTTTAGTGTCAATCAACCTGGGCAACCCAAAGTAAAGGAAGCAAAAATCAAACCTTATAAAAATCTGATAGCCGATCTTGTTCCTCCTGAGCAACGAACACAGATCACCATGAATGCATTGAGCCAGCTAAACTATTTAAAAGAGGATCTCAATAGCCGTACACTCGAATTTAAGGATTACAAAACCAAAGATATTCGTTATCGTATTGAATGGCATAGAAAGTTTACATTAGCTGTGTCTTGTCTCCTTTTATTTGCTATTGGCGCTCCTTTAGGCGCTATTATTAGAAAGGGGGGGCTCGGTCTTCCGGTCGTTATGGCCATCATTTTCTTCTTAATCTATCATATCATCTCTACGGTCGCCGAAAAAACAGCCAAAGACGGTGCGATATCTTCGGCAGTAGGTATGTGGATGGCCATTATCGTGTTAACGCCCCTGGCCGCTTTTTTAACCTATAAATCAACGACAGATTCAGCGTTATTTGATATTGATCAGTATAAATTAAAAGCCGAAGCAGCCTGGAAGTGGGTCAGAGAGAAATTTGGTAAAAAGAATAAATTAAAGGAGTCACATTAGATTTGTGACAGCCTTATTATAAATAAAATTAGATTCTACACTAACTTTGTATCAATACAATATAACAATAAATGGAATTCAAATTAAACACGATCGAAGAAGCGATCGCTGATATACAAGCAGGAAAAGTAGTTATCGTCGTAGATGACGAAGATCGTGAAAATGAAGGTGATTTCGTCACCGCTGCCCGCAATGCAACTCCCGAGATTATCAACTTTATGGCAACCCACGGCAGGGGTTTAGTATGTGCCCCTATAACCAAGGAAAGAGCGGATGCACTACATCTCGACCTTATGGTGGGGCAAAATACAGCTATTTATGAGACCAATTTCACGGTTTCTATTGACTTACAAGGATACGGCTGTACAACGGGAATCTCCGCATCTGATCGTTCAAAAACTATCAAGGCGATGATTGATCCCAATATTCACTACGAAGAATTAGGTCGGCCTGGGCATATCTTTCCATTGATTGCCAAAGATGGTGGGGTACTCCGCCGTACAGGACATACCGAAGCAACTGTTGACCTTGCCCGTCTGGCAGGTTTTGAACCAGCAGGTGTATTGGTTGAAATCCTAAAAGAAGATGGCGAAATGGCAAGACTACCAGAATTGATGGAAGTTGCCAAAAAATTTGGTTTAAAGATCGTTAGTATTGAAGACCTTATTGAATACCGCTTAAAGCACGATTCATTGATTAACGAAGAGGTGACGGTCAATATGCCTACTCAATACGGTGATTTTCAGATGAAAGCTTTCACCCAAAAAGATACTGGCGAACAACATCTCGCCCTTTATAAAGGTGAATGGAACGAGGATGAGCCTATTCTTGTCCGTGTACATAGTTCTTGTGTGACCGGCGATATTTTCGGTTCTTGCCGTTGTGACTGTGGACCACAACTTCATAAAGCAATGGAAATGATCCAAAATGAAGGAAAAGGGGTGATTGTCTATATGAATCAAGAAGGTCGTGGTATTGGACTGATCAATAAATTGCATGCCTACAAACTGCAAGAAAATGGATTGGATACCGTTGATGCCAATGTGCAGCTTGGGTTCAAAGCCGATTTGAGAGATTACGGTGTAGGAGCCCAAATACTGAGAAATCTCGGTGTAACAAAAATGCGCCTAATGTCAAATAACCCAACAAAACGCGCCGGTTTGGTCGGTTATGGTTTGGAAATCGTAGAAAATGTTCCCATTGAAATAACAGCTAACCCCTACAACGAAGAATATTTAAAAACAAAAAGGGATCGTATGGGACATACCATCATGAAGAATTTGTAATAAAGATCCAAAAAGTATATTTCAGAAGCGTTGTTTTTTCTAGCGAAAAAACAACGCTTTTTTTATAAAAGATGTGATGTTAGCATGGCAGTTCTTTGATGAAATAGTACTAGCTTTATACTAATGGATACGCAAGGGAAACATATCATCTTTTTTGACGGTGATTGCTTAGTTTGTAATCGTTTCGTTCAAATCCTATTAAAAATAGATACCAATAACAGGTTTTTATTTAGCTCCTTACAGTCTGATTTCGCTAAAAATAGTTTACATACTATTCCAAAAAATATTGATTCTATTGTCTATGTGTCTCCCATAGGTGCCTATATCAAAAGCGATGCCATATTGAATATCTGCAAAACATTAAGGCTTCCCTATTCAATCGTTTACTTTCTAAAAATACTGCCGAAAAAATGGCGAGATGCAGGTTATGATTATTTTGCAAAAAATCGCTATAAATGGTTTGGGGCCAATGCCTATTGCGCCGTTCCTACGGAGCAACAACGAAAAAAATTTGTGTGAGCTAATCTTCCCATAAATTTGTTTGTATGCCAAACAATTGGTAGAAGGATATTGTTACAAAAGCAGCTGATCCATCAAACAATCCATGGTAATACACCCGCGATAATAAATAAGTACAGCTTGCAGCAATAACATTGCCCCGCAAAAAACAATTAAATAAAGAGTCCAATGAAAAATCCACTTTTAATTGACAAAGCCTATATAAACGGAAAATTCATCACATCAAAAAACACTTTTGATGTGGTCAACCCGGCAACTGGAAAAGTAATTGCAGCCTTACCTGATTTAAAGGTCGCAGATTGTACGAAAGCTATAAAGGCTGCTGACAAAGCTTGGAAAGACTGGAAAAACACAACAGTTGCTGAGCGATGTGTTCTTGTCCGCGAATGGTATAACCGCATTCTACAAAATAGAGACTTACTTGCTGAAATTATGACACTTGAAAGCGGAAAACCCCTTAGTGAATCAAAGGTGGAAGTAGACTATGGCAATTCATTTGTCGAATGGTTCGCTGAAGAAGGTAAGAGAGCGTATGGAGAAACGATTCCTGTTCAGAAAAAAGGAACAAGAATGATGACAATCCGACAAGGAGTCGGTGTCGTTGCAGCAATTACCCCCTGGAATTTCCCTTTGGCCATGATTACCCGAAAAGTCGCTCCAGCACTTGTTGCAGGCTGTACAGTCGTGCTCAAACCCGCTTCCCAAACACCTTTATCCGCGATAGCCTTAGTCAAACTAGCGGAGGAAGCCGGACTGCCAAAAGGCGTTTTTAACGTCATTACCGGAAAGGACAGTGCCGGTATAGGAAAGGAACTCGCCACAAACGATCTGGTCCGAAAACTTTCTTTTACGGGGTCTACCGAGGTTGGCAAGACATTGATCGAACAATCAGCCTCAAACATTAAGAAAGTCTCCATGGAACTTGGGGGAAATGCACCTTTTCTTGTTTTTAACGATGCCGATATTGATGCTGCAGTACGAGGAGCTATTGCCGGCAAATTCAGAAACTCGGGACAAACCTGCGTCTCTATTAACCGCTTCTTAGTACAGGAAGACGTCTACGATGAATTTGCTACTAAACTTGTCCAGGCTGTACGTCAATTAAAGGTAGGTAATGGCTTAGATAAGGGCGTTCAAGTAGGGCCATTGATCAATGCCAAGGGTTTAGAAAAGGTAAAGCATCATGTCCAAGATGCTTTAAAGCATGGAGCAGAATTGGCAACGGGGGGCACTGTGATCAAAGACCTATTCTTCCAGCCAACTGTACTGACCAATATCCCTAAAGAGGCTCTGATATTTCATGAAGAAACTTTCGGTCCAGTCTGTGCATTATTCAGCTTCAAAACAGAGGAAGATGGTATCGCCATGGCCAATCAAACTGAGTTTGGCCTTGCCTCCTATTTCTACAGTACCAACATCAATCGTTGCTTCCGTATAGCGGAACAACTTGAGGCGGGTATGGTGGGCGTCAATACCGGATTAATATCGAATGCTGCTGCTCCATTTGGCGGAGTAAAGCAATCCGGTGTTGGTCGTGAAGGATCAAAACATGGACTCGACGAATACATGGAACTGAAGTACATCTGTTTTGCTGAATAATTACGATATAGCTTAGGTTATCCTTTTACTGAAAGGGACAACTTGTGTCATACATCATCGATTGGATGGAAATCTGACACAAATAGCCCCTTTGTTCATGCACGTAATTCATATTCTTACCTCTTCCATTGTCTATGGAAGAGGTAAGAATATGAATTTGATCCCAACAAGATCCTACCGTTGGGTTTTAATGAAGGCTGTCAATTTTTCACGAGTTGAGCTAAAAGACAATGCATCGCCCACTCTATCATAATTCTCTTTATCGACACAACTTGGATATGCAGATTTAGCAAAAGCCAATTTATTATCGTCTCTTATAAATAGCTCCATAAGGTCTATGATTTCGGAACTGCGTAACCGTCTATTTTTCAGTTCCTGAGCGGCTAGCTGCAATCGGTCCTGATCATTTTCCTTCTGATTGAGCAGATCATTCAATTGGTTCGCATCATTTTTATCCAGGTAATCATTATTCTCAATCGGATCATCCTGATTTTGCTGATGATCGATCCTGTCATGTTCATATTCTTCATAGTCCTTTTCTTCCTGTTGGTTCTGATTTAAATAGCTATCCTCATTATAATTATCATCATCATCATTGCGATAATTATCATTATATCGTCCTACCGGATTCATCGATTCCAGTACAATCCCCCTATTTCCTCCACGACTGTTCACGGAAAACACAACATTCATATACTGACCGTTTCGGTTCGTAAGTTGTACAGCACTTCCGTTTAAAGTACTCCGCTGTCTATTTGCAAATACGATACGGAGATTATACCGCGGGTTTTTCAAATTCGGCACGCGGATATCAGTAGATGCCCTATGATTGTACAAAACATTATTAATATAAAGGAAGAAAGGAACATCGGTCGAATAAATAGTTAATGTTCCGCCATAAGGTCTATAGCGTTGTGCGAATCCACCAGTTGCGATAGCAAGCAAAATAATCACAGTCAAAAGTCTCTTATACATATACCTTTTCTAGTTATAATCGTTCGACTAGCGCTAAGCGAAAAGGATTAAGAAAATTAAGAATTTAACGTTTTATTTGAATTATTTTTATTTCTGAACTTTTTGTAGAGTTTTACCGCCATCATCAGGGAGATCGACAGTATTAAAAGTCCGAGGACACCGAATATCCAATTGAGAGCAGACTTTAATACGACGGTAAATACGATTGCAAATAATAAAACGGTCGCAAGCTCATTCCAAAGGCGTAATTTGGTCGACGACCATGCAGATGTTTCTCCCTTTAACTGAAACATAATCCGTTGGCAGGCAAAATGATAAAGAATCAGTCCCAATACAAAGGTAAGCTTAACATGCATCCAGCCCATGGTCAACAATCCCGGATTGATATACAGCATGACAAGGGCCGCTAGAATAGTGAGATACATCGCCGGTGTTGTGATGATCCACCACAATTTACTCTCCATAAGAATGAACTGTTTATGCAATACTCCATACTCCTCTGCAGATTTGGACTTAGCTTCGGTATGGTAAATGAATAAGCGAACGATATAGAATAACCCGGCCATCCAACAAACCACAAAGATAATATGAACTGCTTTTGCATATAAATAGACCATAGGTACAAAAGTAAGAAAAGTTAAGGGCAATCAATAAGACCATACGTCAATTAAGTAAATCTTACATAGCGTACACAAAAGACGGGAACTTGTTTGAGCCTTTTATTTCAGCTTATTTATTATATTCCATAAAAGTCGGGTTCAAATACTTCATAGAGGTAAATCAACTAAATTTAGTTGTTCACAGCAAATCATCATCCACATAAAAAAAGACCTGCCAGTTACAGCAAGTCTTCATTTGTTTTTATTCGGATATATCGCTAAAATCTTTTCTTTGGATAATCGCAATTGAAAATTTAATAGCGAAATTCTTTCACCACCTCGATTGCATATTTTACATTATCGAAAGGAATATCAGGCATAATACCATGTCCCAAATTGAATATAAAACCATTCTCTCCGCGCATACGTTCGAATAATTCGATAATTTTCTTTTTGATCACAGGCTTTTCAGCATATAAGACAAAAGGATCTAAATTTCCTTGAACCGCTATCCCTTGAGGCAAAGACTGTTTTATATTTTTTAGATCCGCATTCCAATCGATAGAAACCACATCTGGTTGCGCCTCTACCATCATCGGAGCAAAGACAGATGATCCCTTACAGAAAGAGATTACCGGAATATCTTTGCGGTTCAACTTAGAGATAATCTGTTTGTTGTAATAATGTGAAAAATCACGATAATCATTCCATGATAAAGCCAATGCCCAGCTATCAAACAATTGGATTGCATTTACACCTGCCTCGATCTGCATGTTAAGATAGGCTACAGTGACATCAGCAATCTTTTGAAGGATCATATGTGCTAATTCAGGTTGATTGTTTAACATCAACTTCGTCAACTTGAAATCCTTTGACGAACCACCTTCGACCAAATAGCTTAAAATGGTAAAAGGCGCTCCCGCAAAACCGATCAATGGGATGCGATTATCAAGGCGTTGCTGAATTACTTTTATGGCATCAGCTACATATTGCAGTTTATCCAAACAGTCAATTGATAATGCTTCCGCCTCCTTGACAGAACGAACTGGATTAGAAAAACGAGGGCCCACTCCTTGTTCAAATGACAAATCTCCTCCCATTGCTTCAGCTGTAACCAAAATATCTGAAAACAAGATCGCTGCATCGATTCCAAGCAAATCCACGGGCAACATCGTTACATCCGCTGCAATCTCTGGTGTTTTGCACATTTCGAGAAAAGAATACTTGTTTTTGATATCCCAGTATTCTTTCATAAAGCGTCCAGCCTGACGCATCATCCACACCGGAGGTCTCTCCGTTTGCTGCGAGAATGCAGCTCTAATCAATAAATCGTTTTGTAAAGTACTAATCACTATAAATGTTTTGAAATTTCGTTTTCTATTTTTGTAATAATACTAACCTGTCTTGCAGTTAAATGCAATTTGTTGGCCACATCTGTATATGCCCTTGCTCTTTCATAATCTGTCTTACGCAGTGCAATATTGGCCAGATTGATCATTACCATACCTTTTTCATTATCTTTTTTCCAGGGTAGACGGGAAGCGAGCTGAAAATGATATTCAGCCTCATCGATACGTTCTTCTTTTAAGGCAATATTTCCCATCATAAATTCATAGAAATTACGCCGCCCTTTACGAAGGGTATCTGGATTTTTTATTTGGGACAGCAAGCTTTTTGTCTTTTCATAGTCCTGTCTATGAAAAGCTTGTGTTGCCAAGAAAACTGAGCCCTCCCGGAAATGGCTCCAAATTAGATAACCAATTCCACCGGCCAGTAAGACGGATGTCTGATAATGCCCTTGGTATAAACCATAGCCCAAAAGTAACGCAGCAATAAAAATAACGGCTATTCTAGCCTTAATTGTCATCATCTTTTTTTACTACGCGTTATTGTCGGTAAACTTATAACCAACTCCTCGGATAGAATGGAAATAGATCGGGTGTTTTTGATCTGGCTCAAAATATTTCCGGAATGTCAAAATGAAATTGTCGATGGTGCGTGTCGAAGGATAGACATCATAATTCCATACAGTTTCCAAAATTTGCTCCCGGGAAACGGCCTCATTGCGACGTTCGATCAACAGCTTCAATAGCATCGTTTCTTTTTTTGTCAAAGAGGTAATCGTTCCATCCGCATGATGCAATTCATAAGAATTAAAATAGATGGTTTTATCACCGATTTGATAAGAGTTCAATTCTTTTAAATCATCTGGCTTCATTCCCCGACGGACCAAATTTCCAACGCGAAGAATCAACTCTTCTAGGTTAAAAGGTTTTACCAGATAATCATCAGCTCCTTTTTTGAGTCCAGTGATACGGTCTTCGCTACTGTTTTTGGCAGTCAAAAACATGATCGGCACCTCGGTATTCTGTAGTCGAATCGTCTCAGCAACTTGAAATCCGTCAATTTCAGGAATCATAACGTCCAGAACCACGAGATTGAAACGTTCTTCCTTAAAAACTTTCAATGCTTTTTTTCCGTCAGTAGCCGTAGTGACACGGTAACCTTCCATTTCAAGATTCAACTTGATAGCTTCTAACAAGTGTTCTTCGTCTTCGACAAGTAATATTCTTTGTTTACTTTGCATTTCTTTCAAATGTTACTTCAAAAATACTCCCTTTAGGAGTGTTATCTTTAACTTTAATGGTCGCGTCGTGCTTCTGCAACACGGTTTTCACGATATATAACCCCAAACCAGTACCTTTGGTTTTCCGTGTTGCTTCACTTCCCACGCGATAAAACTTATTAAAGATAAGTTTTTTCTCTTCATCACTGATACCAATACCATGGTCAGCAACAGAAAAAATTATTTTACTGTTCTCTGTGTATAATTTCACATCCACCATAGCGCAAGCCGGTGAATATTTAATAGCGTTCTCTATGAGATTTGTCACGACATTACTTATCGCAAATTTATCGCCATGGATAATAATATCCGATTCTAGATAAGGTTTCAATACCTGCGAGCTACATGAATTTTTTTGAAGCCTATCGACAATTTGCTCCACCAAAGATGTAAAGTTAAAGTCCTCTTTGGGCATGCTGTAATTGCGGCTGTCCAGCTTCGTTGTCATTAATACATTTTCCACCAGATCATCCAATCGCTCAATATCTTTCAGGGAATTTCTTAAAAAAGTCTGTTGTTGCTCCTTATCCAAATCCCGTCGTAAGATGGTCTGAATATAAAGCTTCACTGAGGCTAAAGGAGATTTCAACTCATGCGTGATGGCCAAAAGGAAATTCTGCTGTTGTTGCAACAGTTTCTGCTCGCGCTCTACCAGACGCTTTAACCGCCATGCGCCCCATAGAAAAATGATCAAAAAGAAAATCCCCTCTCCTATAATCATATTCTTTTTGCTTGGGTCAAATCGGATGAACATCACCCCCCACCAGATCAACTGCATAACCGCATAAAACAAAAGGAAATAAAAGAGTAAAAGCGCTTTCTTCATGTAACAAAAATAGCTATTCACCAAGGCATTCGGAAATATCCCAAAGATTATGACACAAAGAAGAAAATTAGCCGATTCACAATAAGATAAAATCTCCCTGGAGGTGGTATATTTGCATATGTTTAATCGTGAGAAAAAGGATATTTTCTTTGATCTGGATCATACCATCTGGGATTTTGACAAGAATGCTGAAGAAAGTCTCCAAGAATTATATTTTAAATACAAGTTTGACAGCTTGTTTGACAAGGAATCCCCCACCCGTTTCATCGAAACTTATACGGTCAACAATCATCGACTTTGGGGATTATACCATCATGGAAAAATTTCAAAACCCGAATTAAGAAAGGCAAGGTTCGCCGATACCTTTACCGCATTGGGCGTAGATCCTGAATTATTTCCGGAAGAATTTGAACTGGAATACTTGGCTATTTGTCCCCAAAAGACGAATTTATTTCCCCATGCCCATGAAACCTTAGCCTACTTGGACGAGAAATACAACCTACATCTAATCTCCAATGGTTTTAAAGAAGCTTGTGAGACCAAAATGAAAAAAAGCAATTTGAATAAATATTTCAAAAATATCTTTATTTCTGAGGTCGTAGGTGTAAACAAACCTGATCCAAGGATATTTCAATTTGCGCTTGAGACTACTGGCGCACAGGCACCACAATCACTGATGGTTGGTGATAATCTGGATGCGGATATACGCGGGGCAATGAATGTTGGCATGGACGCAATCTTCTTTAACCCGAATAGCATGGAAAAGCCCGAAGATGTCCCGCATATGATCGTCGATCTAAAAGAATTACAATCTATATTATAAAAAAAGCAGCTTTAAAGCTGCTTTTTTTGAAAATTTCTGTTTTTATTGGGCAGAAATACCCCCTCCTGTTGGCTGTCATAGCTGTCATGACTTACGAGAGGGTGAAGGTTTTATTTTAAAACTTTAACAGTTATATTCTTAAACCAAACGTCATTTCCATGATCTTGAAGGCCGATCAATCCTGATTTACTTTCGCCGCCCACATGACTCAACAACTCAAAAGCCAATGGCCATTTTTCTTGGCTGAATTTACTTTTTTGCAGTAGATCAATCCATGATTTATCCCACAGAGTATATTCAACGACTTTCACATCATTTTGGAAATGCTCAACTTTGCCATTGTTTACGCGGATCTTCACTTTATTCCATTCGCCATAAGGTTTGCCATTTTGTGGTTTTGCAGGAATCATATCATATAAAGACGTAGACTTACGATTTCCGTCAACCCCCATTTTAGCATCCGGGTGGTTTTCGTTGTCAAGCACCTGACATTCTGGTGATGAAATATAGATGGGCTGGCCTTCGACTTCTTTTGCCAGGAAAAAAATTCCCGAATTTGCTCCCTTTGCAACCTTCCACTCCATTTCCAATTCGAAATTTTTGAAATCATGTGCAAAAATCAAATCTCCGCCTTCATCTTTACCAACATTCGCCTGGCTATCAAATTTAATTGCGCCTTCATTGATGACCCATCTTTTAGGCACGACAGTTTTATCATATCCTCTCCAGCCTTCCATGGAAGTTCCGTCGAAAATAACATAGGCTCCAGCCTTATTCTTTTTGAATTTCTTGATATCCACACGTGGCAAATCCAAAATTTTGTAAGCAGGTACTTCTTTTTTTGCTTGTGCTACGGCAGTATGTAGATGTGCTGAAAATGCCATCACCGATACCGCAAGAACTGTTTTTAATAACTTCATTCTTTTTAGTTTTAGGTTTGTTTCAAAATTAAAATTAAGCATTTTGGGCTTAAATGACGGAATATTTTTTAATATTCCTCACCGCCACCGTTTATTTCATTTGTTTGTGCTTCTTTCTTCTTAGACCTATTTAAATCCTGACTACCAAAACGATAAGAAAGTGACAAGGTCACCATCCGCTTCATCCAACGGTGTTCAAAATTTGATATAAGTTGCGATGTCTCTGTCACACCATTCATTTTCCGTGAATTAAATACATCTCTAACATTTAACATAATTGATGCTTTTTTCTTGAATACATCTTTTTTCAACGCGACATCCACCCCTTTCATTGCATTCATCTGCCCTTGAGCCATCACGCGTGAAGAATTATACTCACCTCTCATTTGAGCAGAGAAAGTAGGTGTAAAGCGATAGTTAGCTGTTAAATTTGCATTATAAGCGAAATCCTTTCTTTCTTTTATATCGTAGTCCGGATTTGCATTATATTTAATGTGGATCAAATTGAGATTAAATGTAAAATCAAAATCCTTCGTCGCATTGACTTTTGAGATAAATTCAAAGCCCGAAAGATTACGGCTCGTCATGTTTTCCCATCGACTATACGTTCTGCCATCTTCTATTTTGTAAACAAAAGGTTGGATAACCTCACTCGCGTGATTAAAATAGGCCGAAGATATTAAATTGAACTTCCCAAAAGTTTTGGCGAAGCTCATTTCAAAACTATGTACATCTTCTGGTTTCAGATTTGGGTTTCCCTGACGGTAATTCAAATCATCGGATACATTTAGAAATGGATTGACCTGCCAACCCCGGGCACGTTGCACACGGCGCGAGTAACTAAACTGAACTTTGTCACCGTTATCGTCTACATCATAAGTTAAAAACAAGGTTGGGTATAATCTAAAAAAGTTCTGCTTTGCATTGGATTCTTTTTCCACGGCATCGGGATCCTTGGAGAAATAAGTGGATTTGAGTTCAAATTGTTCCCCTCGCAATCCAATTTGATAGCCAATTTTATCCGTCAGCTTATTTTGATAATTAGCATAGATCGCATGGACAGCACTGGTAAAATCAAAATCATTGCTGATCCTATAATCTCGTCCATAAATCTCATCTACGACCAAAGTATCGGATACTTGCGTATCAAAAGATTTTCTAATCTGGGAACGGTAGCCGGCCTCAAATTTGCTTACTTCGGAGAATGGCAACACATAATCCAGCTGGAGATTGATATTCTTGCCGTCTTCAGAGGTTATATTCTTACGGGAAGTATTCTTACGTCCGTCAGTATACTTTTGAAAGAAATCGTTTGTGCCATCTTCCTTGTCTCTTCCATAACTCGCATTCCCGGTCAATTCCTCCCCTTGTCGCTTAAACTGATGTCTAAAATCGGCGTTGAATTCATAACCAAGATCGTCTTCAAATTGGGTCGAATTACGATCGCTCGTCCCGGTTTCAACTGTTCCTTTATAAAACCGATAATCTAAATCCTCTATTCGTTTATTATCCCGAATGCTCAAATTACCGGAAAAGCTCAATGAAGTACGATCAGACATATTATAATCAAATCCCGCTTTAACTGTATGGCTATTTCCCTTTCTTGAGGATTCGGATTCGCTATAATTACTTGTGGTATCACTCAAAAACGTATTGTCGGTTTTCCCACTTCCGACCATGTTGCGTTTATTGAAGTTATAAGATCCGAAGTAATTGAATTTTCGATCCCGATAATTCAAAGTTATACCAGCCATGTAATTATCATAGGAGCCAGCGGATGTGTTTACTGATCCATTCAGCCCTGTTCTAATATTCTTCTTTAAAACAATATTGATAATCCCCGTCTGTCCTTCCGCATCATATTTAGAGGAAGGATTGGTGATAACTTCAACTTTCTCTATCGAATTGGCAGGAAGACTCTGGAGTAAAGATGTGACATCATTTCCGGCTAATGCAGACTCACGGCCATCTATTAGGATCTTGACACTACTGGATCCACGCAGGCTCACCGAGCCATCTTGATCCACTTGAAGCGTGGGCACATTGGCTAAAACATCTGTTGCAGTACCACCTGCACTGACCAAGCTCTCACCTACATTAAAGGTTTTACGGTCAATGCCAATCTGCATTGCAGGCACTCTTCCCTCAACGACAACTTCGTCCAATAGCTCTCCTGTTGTGATGAGACCGATCCGTCCAAGGTCTTTGATTTTTGAAGCGGTCACATCCACCCCTAAGATAGTAGAGGTTTCATAACCCACGTAACTGATACGAACATTATATTTACCTGGTGTGATATCCGAGAATAAAAGAAAGCCTTGATCTACAGACTGTGCTCCTTTAACGTAGTTGTTGCCTGTGTCTAAAAGCGCTGCACTCGCAGAGGAAATAGGTTTAGAAGTTTTGCTATCGATCAGGATAGCTTTGATTTGACCAGTCTGTGCAAAAACAATAACCGGTAGAAAGAATACAAATAATAATAAAAATTTAAACGATTTAGCGTTAAATAACATGAGAGCTTCAGCTTAGTTTATAGTTATAATGCAAATAAAACTAAAACTTACAGACAAAATTGAAGCGTAACCATATTATTACGGTAACAAAAAGGATAGTAAATTTATTCTACGGATACTGTCAGACCTTCTGCTTTCAAAATTTTGCGGTAGATTTCCATCTCGGTGAAAGTGCCCTCCAAAACGGCACACTTACCTTCAGTATGTACTTTCCATGCAATTTTCTCAGCTTGTTTTTCGGTATATTGGAGGTGATACATCAGACAATGAATGACATGTTCGAACGTATTCGTTTCGTCATTCCATAAAATCAATCGATTAGAGTCCTTAACAGACGCTAATATCTCTTCTAACGTAAAGGTTTCTTCAGCAGTTTGGGTACCCATACTGCAAAAATAGAATATTTTTTTCTAAATTAACGACAATATAAAAGGGAAGAATACAATCAATTAGATGAATTTATTATGTTTCAGTCGAAAATCGCAGGAATTGGCTATTACGTTCCGAAAAATGTATATACCAACAATGATCTAACACGTTTTATGGATACCAGTGATGAATGGATCCAAGAAAGAACGGGGATCAAAGAACGCCGCTATGCCGACCGTATCGGCGAAACGACAACCACGATGGGTGTTGAAGCTGCAAAAATAGCAATAGAACGCGCCAATATCAGCAAGGAAGATGTCGATTTCATTATCTTCGCCACCTTATCACCCGACTACTATTTTCCCGGTTGTGCGGTATTACTGCAACGGGAAATGGGGATGAACGAAGTAGGCGCATTAGATATTAGGAACCAATGTTCGGGCTTCATCTATGCTCTATCCATAGCAGATCAATTTGTCAAAACAGGGATGTATAAAAACATACTTGTTGTGGGTTCAGAAAAACATTCATTTGCACTCGACTTCTCCACCAGAGGCCGTGCTGTATCCGTTATTTTCGGTGATGGTGCCGGAGCAGTGGTTGTGCAGCCAACAACAGAAACCGGTAAAGGCATTTTGAGCACGCATTTACATTCTGATGGCGCTGAAGCAGAAAAGCTCGCAATGTATTACCCAGGGGCATCAAGCGGCATATGGTTAGACAAAATGCCCGACTGGCCAGAACAGGAATTGGGTGGGTTATTGATGACCAAGGAAATGCTTGAAGATGGGACCGCATTCCCAAATATGGATGGACAGGCCGTTTTCAAAAAAGCTGTTGTCAAATTCCCCGAAGTGATTCATGAAGCCTTGAGCAAGAACAACTTAAAAACCTTAGATATAAACTTATTAATTCCACATCAAGCAAATCTTCGTATTTCACAATTTGTACAGAAAACCTTAGGGTTACATGAGGATCAGGTATTCAACAATATCCAAAAATATGGCAACACTACGGCAGCTTCTATACCGATTGCACTATGTGAGGCCTGGGAAGCCGGGAAAATAAAAGATGGTGATCTGATCTGTCTAGCCGCTTTCGGTGCGGGCTTTACCTGGGGATCCGCCTTAGTCAGGTGGTAAGGGGAAGCGTCAACCATAAAAAAAGGCGTTAATCTTTCGATCATCGCCTTTTTTTGTTTTTCCGAATAATGAACTATCCGTTTGACAAAGCTGCTGCTCCAGAAACGATTTCGGTCAATTCTGTAGTAATTGCCGCCTGACGAGCCTGGTTATACGATAACTTAAGTGATTTCAATAAGTCACCTGCGTTTTCAGTCGCTTTATCCATAGCTGTCATACGCGCTCCATGCTCAGAAGCATTGGAGTCCAAAACAGCTTTATATAATTGAATCTTGATGGCTTTCGGAATTAATTCCTCAATAATCTTCTCTTTGGAAGGTTCGATGATATAATCCACTTCAGCTTCTATTTTTGCTTTATGCGTATGTTGTGTGTCTTCTTCAGTAGGTAATAAAGGTAAAATCTGCTCTGCCGTCAGCTCTTGAACTGCAGCATTTTTGAATTGGTTATAGACCACTTCTACCCGATCAAAATTACCTTCTTTAAATTGTTCCATGATAAATTCTGTCACTAGGGAAACAGATCCAAAATTTAAATCAGAAAACAATTCTGAGTGATTAGCTATCACATCGAAATTACGCTTCGAATAGAAATCATAACCTTTTTTACCAATAGCGATGATACTCAAATTGCCTTTCGCATGCTGCTCGGCATATTTGTTAGCGATCAAGTTATTAGTCATCTTGATAGCATTCGCATTGAATGCCCCAGCCAAACCTCTATTAGAAGAAACAACAACGATCAACACCTTATTTGGCTCACGATCTACTGTAAAAGGAGAATTACTTCCCTCTACACTTGCAGAAACATCAGCCAAAATATCTCTTAATTTATTCGCATATGGGCGCAATTGTAAGATAGCGTTAGTAGCGCGCTTCAATTTAGCAGCTGAAACCATTTTCATGGCTTTTGTAATCTGCTGTGTTGATGATACCGAGGTAATCCGGTTTCTTACTTCTTTTAAATTTGCCATATTTGTTTTAAGTATTAAGTACCTAGTATTGAGTATTGAGCCTAGTCAATGGACTCAATACCAAATACTCATTACTAATTAATATTTTGATGCTAAATCCTTAGCTACTGTTTCTAATACTGCAGTCAACTCATCTGAGAATTTACCAGCTTTGAACGCTGACAAAACTTCTGGATGACGTTGTTCCAATTGCGTTAAGAATTCTTCTTCAAATTCTCTTACTTTATTTACTGGCACATTACGCAATAAACCTTTCGTTCCAATGTAAATGATCGCAACTTGTTTTTCTACAGAAACTGGAGAGTATTGACCTTGTTTCAAGATCTCAACGTTACGAACACCTTTATCCAATACCGCTTTAGTAGCAGCATCTAGATCAGAACCGAATTTTGCGAAAGCTTCCAATTCACGGTACTGCGCTTGATCTAACTTTAATGTACCCGATACTTTTTTCATCGGCTTGATCTGAGCGTTACCACCCACACGAGATACCGAAATACCTACATTGATCGCTGGACGGATACCCGCGTTGAATAAGTTAGACTCCAAGAAAATCTGACCATCTGTAATAGAAATTACGTTGGTAGGAATATAGGCTGAAACGTCACCTGCTTGTGTTTCGATGATCGGAAGCGCTGTCAATGAACCACCACCTTTAACCAAATGCTTGATAGATTCAGGAAGGTCATTCATGTTACGTGCAATATCATCAGAAGAGTTGATTTTCGCTGCACGCTCTAACAAACGGCTGTGTAGGTAGAATACGTCACCTGGATATGCTTCACGACCTGGAGGACGACGTAATAACAAAGAAACCTCACGGTAAGCCACAGCTTGTTTCGACAAATCATCATAAACGATCAATGCTGGACGACCTGTATCACGGAAGAACTCACCGATAGCAGCACCTGCCATTGGCGCGTAGAATTGAAGTGGAGCAGGGTCAGCAGCAGAAGCAGCGACAACAACAGTATAAGCCATTGCACCTCTTTCCTCCAATGTACGAACGATATTCGCTACCGTAGAATTCTTTTGACCTACAGCAACGTAGATACAGAATACAGGTTGACCTGCATCGTAGAATTCTTTTTGGTTTAAGATCGTATCGATACATACCGCAGTTTTACCTGTTTGACGGTCACCAATAACCAACTCACGTTGACCACGCCCTACTGGAATCATCGCATCGATTGCCTTGATACCTGTTTGTAATGGCTCAGTTACTGGCTGACGGTAGATAACACCTGGAGCTTTACGCTCGATAGGCATTTCGTATAATTCTCCTTGGATAGGTCCTTTACCATCAATTGGCTGACCCAATGTATTCACAACACGTCCCAACAAACCTTCTCCAACTTTGATGGATGCAATACGGTTGGTACGTTTAATCGTATCTCCTTCTTTAATTTCGTCAGAAGGGCCTAAAAGTACAACACCAACGTTGTCTTCCTCTAAGTTTAATACAATACCTTGTAATCCGTTATCAAATTCAACCAACTCACCGGACTGAACTTTAGTTAAGCCGTAAATACGAGCAATACCGTCACCTACAGCAAGTACGGTACCCACTTCCTCTAGTTCGGCTTCTGATTTAAAGCCCGCCAATTGCTCTCTTAGAATTGCCGAAACTTCATCTGGTCTTACCTCTATCATTTTAATTATTATAAGGGGTTTTTTGATTTATTTTACTTTAAATACCAGAATAACCTTAGTTACCCTGATTCAAATATCTTTCTAATTTATTCAACTTACCAGCAATACTTGCATCAATCTGGCGGTCACCAATATTGACGACAAATCCGCCGATCAACTTGTTATCGACTTTATTGACCAATATCACTTGAGCGTTGGTTTCTTTTGCAAGTACATCTTTCATTGCGGCTAAATTAGCTTCAGAAAGTGGTGTTGCAGATGTGACTGTAGCTTTTACAATACCTTTAACCTCGTTATACTCACGGACAAATTCTTGCGCAGTAGCATATACGATCGTACCACGACCTTTGTTGATCATGATCTTGAAAAAGGCCAAGATATTTGCATTGATCTTATCTTTAAATAAAGCATCCAATATGTTTTTCTTCTTGTCCAAAGGAACAATAGGATTGGCCAAAACAGCTTGCAATTCTGAACTGGACTTTAAAACAGCGATGAACGAATCCATATCTGTTTTGATGGTTTCCAGTGAGCCCTGCTCGCTAGCCAAGTCAATTAATGACTTTGCATATCTCGATGCTACTTTAAATACTGACATATTCTATTTCGTAATTTAAGTGACCGGATTAGTTCAATTTAACGTCTTTAAGCAAATCTGCTACTAAAGCCTCTTGCTTACCTTGGTCCTCAAATTCTCTTGTTAATACTTTGCGGGCGATATCCAAAGACAATGATGAAACTTGTGATTTTACCTCAGCCAAAGCTTTATTCTTTTGTTCGTCGATCTCCTCTTTCGCCTGAGCAATCATTTTAGCACCTTCGTATTGTGCTTGTGTTCTTGCTTCAGCAACGATTTTGTCTTTTAGCTCTTTTGCTTCTTTAAGGATAACATCACGTTCTGCACGAGCCTCTTTAAGCAATTGTTCGTTTTCATTTGTCAAACGAGCCATTTCTAATTTAGCTTTCTCAGCAGCTTCCAATGCATTTGCAATTCCTTGCTCACGTTCATCTAAAGCGTTGACGATAGGTTTCCAGGCAAACTTGCCCAATAAAAAGATCACAACCAACAAGATGATTAGTTGCCAAAAGAACAAACCGTACGAGAACTGATTAATTAATGCTTCCATTTATATACAATTGTAAATTATAATTTTCTTTTGTTTTGTATTTTTTTGTTTAAATACAATCTGCAACCAACCGTTGCAGATTGTATTTAGTAAACTTTTAATCAGCTTGGATTATTTACCTAAGATTAAAGCACCGAATGCTAAACCTTCAACTAAGGCACCAATGATGATCATCGCAGTTTGAATTTTAGATGCTGCTTCTGGTTGACGAGCGATAGCTTCCATAGCTGAACCACCGATTTTACCTAAACCTAAACCTGCACCGATTACGATTAAACCTGCTCCAATTAAGTTGTACATAATAATTATTTTATAAAATTTAACAAAAAAATTCGATTAATGATGTGCGTGTTCTTCGACTGCCATTCCGATAAACAAAGAAGACAACATCGTAAAGATAAAGGCTTGCAAAAACGCAACCAGTAGCTCCAAGAAAAACAACACCAAAGTCAATAACATAGACACCCCGATACTACCACCGACTGTCAATTGTTGTTGAAATAAATAAACGATTGCGATCAAACCCATCACAACAGAGTGACCAGCAGTGATATTCGCAAACAAACGCAGCATTAAGGAAAAGGGTTTAGTAAACATACCCAACACCTCAATTGGTGCTAAAATAAATTTAAAAGGAACTGGAACACCTGGCATCCAGAAAATGTGTTTCCAATAATCTTTATTCGCTTTAAAGTTGGTAATAAAGAAAGTGAATAAAGCCAAACATAAAGTTACCGTAATATTTCCCGTTACGTTAAAACCTAGTGGAGTCATACCCAATAAGTTCAAAACAAAAATTAAGAAAAATACAGATAACAGGTAAGGCATAAATTCTTTATACCGGTGACCGATATTAGGAACAGCCATTTCGTCACGTACATATAAAACCAAAGGCTCCAAAACGCGACCTACACCTTTAGGAAGGTTATTAACACCTTTTTTGTATGTTTTAGCCAAAGATATAAAGCCCAAAAACAGTAAGAACGCCGCTAATAATAGACCTACCACATTCTTTGTAATCGAGAAATCTAACGGCTTAGCGTTGGTAGGATGATGGGCTTCATCAAAATTCAATGTACCTGCAGCATCCGTCTTATAGATCTTGCCATGGTAAAGTGTGTAGTACTGGCCGTTTTTCTCTACAACAGACTCTCCATGATGAAACTCGCCAGAAGAAAAAACAACCAATCCATTATCAATAAGAATTACTGGCAATGGAAAACCATAATGCTTTCCTGCTTTTTGATCGGAAAACAAAGAAAAGTAATGATCATCCTGTAAGTGATGTTGACTATACGCTTTGATTTCCTCAGCTTGGGATTTAGGCGCATCCCCATGCGCTTCTTCAGCTGCTTTTAAGGTAAAAGGATTGACAGCAAGAAAAATTACTGCAAATAATAAAAGTGCTCTCTTAAGATTCACCATTTCAGATTACTATTGAATAATAAAAAATTTTGCGCAAAAATACAATTTTATTTGGCATAAATCACCATTTGTTTAAACTTTTTCCAAAAATAGTTTAAACCTTTTTATCTACTTGATTTAAAGCATTAAAAGCAAGATATACATCGACAAACAACGAGATAAAAAACACAACCAAAAAGTTATATTCGATAAAATTGTTTTCAATGGTCTTTAACCCATCCTTGACATAAATATATCCCGCAATCCCCTTTAGAAGCACCAGTCCAAGAAATATGACTCCCAATTTCTCGGGCATGGACCAGTTTGCAAAAAATACCAAGACCGCAACCAACATTGAGGAGCAAAATCCAAATGTATACATTCCAACCAGGCTGTAAGTAGTCTGTGACCAATACTGCATAACGTCCATACCGGATATTACTAAATAATGTGCAGCAAAACTTACTACAAAGACGATCAGCAATACGAGTATGCTTTTCAAATAACTATTCATTCTTATTAATTTGATTTGCCTGCCTGATAAACTGATACAAAGATACAACCACCCCCAATAGTGTCAATCCCTTCATCCCCCATTCACCCGCAATCGCATATTTATTATCTAACCAAGTGCCGACCCAGTAAAATAGATAGATTGTCACACCCATCTGAATCGGCATGGAAGTAAAAACAATCCATTTGTTAATTTTTTTATTGGTTTTCTCCTCTTTCAATTAGCTTATAATAAAAGGTGGACAAATATACATCATAAATCCTTATCCCCTATAGTCCCAAAACTTTTTGTCCAATTTTAATATCTGGATAATCTACATCTGCTCCTAACAACATCTTAAGCTCGGAAGATGATTTGTCTGGATTTGCCCGAATTACCTCAAGGATTCGATCAAGCTTCTCTTGATCGATCAATTCGGTTGCCTCGACCTCTGTCCCTACAAAGTTAATAAGATGTCCGTAAATTGTACCGGCAACCATCCCGCGCTTACCTGCTATATCCGAAATACTCATTCCTTCTTTAAACATTTCCAAAGAAATATCTTTCGTATCCAATTTCTTAGCCCCGTCTTCATCAGCACTTTGCGCGGCCAATTCCTCTTTTTCTTTTGTTTTGACCTGCGCAGCCACATCAAGCATCGCTGTTTGAAAATCTTCTCTTTTGGATAACGTTTCGGCGATGATTAGGCAATGTTGCAATTGCTCACGCTTACGTTTGTAATCCAGTAGTACGGCTTTTAGCTCATCAATATATTTCTTTGTCCGCTTTCGAATCTGGTATTCTTCAATGTGTTTTGTCAAGGCTTCAATAAGATCTTTATCCATCTTTGGCAAAAACCAATTCACTGCCGCGGTTGAGCGTTCGCAAATCAGATTATAATCTATTGCATCTTTATCCCGCAGAAGGTCATAAAGGACAACAATAAATTTATGCGCTACCTTTTCCTGTGTCTGAAGCTGTCCAACCAATCGTTGAAAGAATTGAACTGCTTGTTCCTTTCCATCGATATTACGCTCTTCAAGTGACTTCAGGAGTTCCGCTGTCACGGCTAACAGCCCATCCCAACGGAATCCATTCATCAGGATTTGCCCTAGGTAATTTCGTTGGCATTGTTCTAAAATTTCATTAATATTAGACTGTGAACTTGTACGTTGTGCAAACTCCACCACCTGATAATCTGTCCGGATGGCATAGGATGGAATAATCGATTTGAGCACCAGTCCATCTAGGCTCGTCAAACGGCTCAAGGCCACATAAACCTGTCCAGCGGCAAATGATGTCCCTGCATCAATGATTGCCTTCTGGAAAGTCAGCCCCTGGCTCTTATGGATCGTAATTGCCCAGGCTAAACGGAGTGGAAACTGAGAAAATGTACCTAAGACTTCCTCTTTGATCTGATCTTGTCCCTTATCATAGTTGTAACGGATATTTTCCCAGGTCTCTCTTTTTACCGTCACCTCTTCAGAACCGTCTGGAAAAGTAACCGATACGGTCCCTTGCACAGTATCTATATCTTTTACCGTGCCAATTTTGCCATTATAATATTTCCGCTCATCACCTGAATCATTTCGGATAAACATCACCTGAGCACCTATTTTCAGTGACAATGTTTCCTCGGCAGGATAAGAGCCCTGTGCAAAGTCATCTTTTACAACAGCTTTTAAGTTCAGCATCTTCCCGGATAGCGACGCTAATTTTGCACTGTTGATCTCATCGGCATTCCGATTATGAGATGTCAGAGTTATATATTGTTCTTCCTCTTTTGGAACAAAATCCTGCTGGTAATATCCATTTAAGGTTGCTAACATTTCACTGGTGCATTCATTATTCCGTATCGCATTTAAGATCGAAATAAAGCCCTCATCCTGTTGACGATATATTTTATTGAGCTCCAACATCACCAAGGGGTTATCCCGTAAGATTTTTGCATTAAAAAAAAATACAGAGGAATAATGATCCCGAAGAATGTTCCATTCCGCATCTTTAACCACAGGGGGCAATTGATATAAGTCACCGATAAATAGCACCTGTAAACCACCAAACGGACGCATATCGCGACGAACGGACTGCAATATCACGTTAATCGCATCTAATGTATCGGCCCGTACCATCGAAACCTCATCAATAATTAATAGCTCGAGTTCCTGCAGGATTGCCCGACGCTGCTTCGTCAATTTTATTGTGCTAAAGAGACGGGATTTGTTATAAATATGACTATCCTGCTCATCCCAACGTAACTCATAGTCCTCCACAAAAGTTCCAAAAGGAAGCCAAAATAAGGAGTGCAAAGTTGTACCACCCGCATTCATGGCAGCTACCCCTGTGGGTGCAGTAATAGCCATTTTTTTATAGCTATGTTCACGAATATACTTCAAGAAAGTTGTCTTTCCAGTACCTGCCTTTCCCGTAATAAATACATTCTGGTTGGTTTGGTTAACAAATGCAACAGCCTGCATAAATGCTGTATTTTCTCGATCGACTTGAAAGTTTGACATATCCTGAAATTAGATTGACCACAAAACTAAGTATTTCATTTTGAAAACATGCCCTACCGCTTGTAGGCATATTTTATAAAAAACCGCATTTTGCTTAACGATTTTATCAAAGCTAAAACGGTTAACTAAAAACATTAATGATTTTTTTCTATATTTAGCTGCTGAATTAATGATCAATAAATTTTTAGAAATTTTATAACATGGCTATAGATAAAACCGCATTATTTGAGAAAGTGCAAGAAATGTTGACATCCAAAGGATTCAATATTGAGAAATCGGATGCAGCGCGCCCTTGGGGTGGCTTTTTTGTCATCGACGAATCGCAAGCACAGGAGTTCGCTAATGAGTATTTCGGAGGATTAGACGTTCAGGAATTAAAAATATCAGGAAAATTAAGTCCAAAAATTCTGATCGTCGCTCCAGACAAAAGACTTTCCTGGCAGTATCACCACCGCCGTGCTGAAATCTGGCGCGTTATTCAGGGCAATGTCGGAGTAATGGTTTCTGACACAGATGAAGAGTCTGTGGTATCAACATTAAAAGAAGGTGAAACAATCAGATTACGCCAGGGACAACGTCATCGCCTCATCGGCTTGGATGGTTTCGGTATTTTAGCTGAGATTTGGCAACATACCGATGCGAACAACCCCTCAGATGAGGACGATATTGTTCGTGTTCAAGACGATTTTGGAAGATAAGCATTTCTTCCCTCTATTTTCACAAAGATTTCCAATTCAGGATTGGAAATCTTTGTCTTTTATAAAGACCAAAGTCTTCCTTACTGCAGTCTCCTCCGTAATCACTTATGTCCTCGTTTTGACCATTAATTAATTTAATGATGATATGATCCAATAATTTTAGCCACTACAATCCTAATTTTTACTATTTTAGTATACGTATAATAAACTGTCAATTATGAGTAACGACGAAAACAAAAGAAGTTCGGGGATATTAAATAGTCTTAAAAAATTAATTTTCGAAGATGAGCAGACAGCTCCCAGCGCCCAACCTTCGGCTCCACCTGCACCGACAAAAGAAAAATTAAACTCCCCCACGCCAACATATACGTCTGCACAGCAGCCAATAGCAACAAGTAAAACACCGCCTCCTATTCCAATTACGGCTAATGACGGCAGCACAGATCTCAAAGAAATGAAATTGAAGGTCTATGCCATTCTAGAAAAATTAAACGAACAAGGAGTCGATTTTTTTGAAGTCTGGAATGCTGCGGCCGCAATGGGAAAAGTAGAAGAAAACACCTTAAAAGCCGCATATACTTCCCTTAAATTTGTCGATAGTTCATTATCAAAGGAAAAACTTATTGCAACTGGCACAAATTATGCTAACAAACTAAAAGATACCATTGCCAAAGAATCAGAACAGAAGAAAGATGAAAAGAGAAGGGCTGAACAGGACCGAACGTTGGAAATTGCTAATTTAAACAGTGAAATCAAAGCAATAACAGAAAACATTGCCAAATTGCAGATTGACCTCCAGAAAAAGCAAGCCGCATTGGGGCAAATTAATGAAAAGTACGAACCAAAAATTAAAGAAATCGATCAAAAAATAGCCATAGGCAATACCGCTGTTGATGAGGTTATCACCGAAATACACAACGCTTTGCACATGATTAATCAATCAATCACATAACTAAATCAATGGAAAGAAAAGATCAATACATCAATATTCCCGCTGAAATAAAGACGCAACTCCCCATATTTCAAGTATTGGGGGATCATTTACCTGCACAATTAAAGACTCCAGAAGCTAAAAAAACGGCTTCTACTATTTTCTTTTGGGCACTTTTGCTGGGTGGAGCATTTGCTTTTTTCAAATACCTTCCCGTTATGCTCGAATATGCAGGAAAGAGTATCTTATTTGTGATTTTCAGTATTATCCTAATTACCTTATTACTTTTAGCGCCCAAAATTATCGCCTTATTGCATCGTTTGGGCACGGTACTACTTTTCAAAGGTGAGAAATCTATTATTAGAAACAATCCGATCGAAACATTACAATTATTGTCTCGGGATGCCAAAGACACCTTAAAACGTGTAAAAGAGAAAATCAGTAATGTGGACGGTGTACGTATCGACATGATTCAAAGCGGTGAAACAGCCCAGAAGACCGCCGAAGAAAAGTACAGCTATGCGAAAAGATTTACAGCAGAAGCAGCCAATCTTGATGAAAAATCAAAAGAAGAAGCGAGCAGAAATAATGCAGAGAAGGCGAATGCTTATGCAAGAGATGCCAAGGAAACACGTACCAAAGCATTCTTATTGGGCAAAGAAGGAGAATCAGAGGAACAAAATGCGCGTAGCTACGTGCAATATGCCAACCAGTTTGCAAAAGTACTGGAAGTCCTCAAAGACAATGAAAGCGCAGCACGCATCTATGTAAGTACACTGGATAGCAGCATCTCTATCATTTCGAAAAAGCTAGAAGCTACGCAAAAAATGAAAAATGCGACGGATGGGCTTGCCGATGTATTTAATATTAAAGATGGCTGGGCTTTTCAAGAAGCGATGAATGCGGCTACAGGTGCTATTAGCCAAAATATAGCATCTATTCGATCCAACTTGGATTTCTTGGATCAGAATAATAATATTACCGTCGGTGGCGCCCCTTCACAGAGTGAACTGGAAGAATTTATCCGTAAGGTCGATGAACGTAACTTAAAAGTACTCAACGTCACTCAAATGGCTGACTCCAGTTACGAGCTCAAACCCGATGAAAAAGTAGACAAAGGCTTTACACTACTCGATTAATTAATCAAAACAATATCATATTATTCAAAATTATGGAAGAGAAATCGACATGGGCCAGATTAAGATGGCCTATCAAAGCAATTATTATCGCATTACCTATCCTTGCTATTGGTTATTGGGCCATGCAGTCAGGCAAATTCGACGCAAATCCAACTATCAATAAATCAGATTCAACCAATATCAACACCCCCAGCACAACAACTTCGGGATCAGAAAGCGCACGTTCATTCAACTATCAACCGGAAAAACCAGTTGATGGTGAGTACAAGGGGGTTGTCGAAGTTGGCGCTTCTGGTTTCAATTCCTTTGTCGTCAATATGGACAAAGAAAACCGTTGGGAAATTATTTCCAAAGATTTTGGAAAATCCTTTGCTTACGAAGGCCTGGCCACCACTGAAGATATCCGTAAAGGACTAAAAGATTATATCGGCATGATGCTGGATAAAGGCGTGAAATCCAAAAACATCCATTTCGTAATCAGCTCTGGCGCACAAAAAGAACCTAAAACAACTGTTATCAGTTCAGAACTTAGAAAGATGGGATTTGTGGTTAACTTGGTTACAGCAGAACAAGAAGGGAAATTAGCACTTAAATCCGTTCTTCCAAAGGCTTATGAAGAAAACTCCTTTGTTGTAGATATTGGTTCTGGAAACACCAAAATTTCTTGGATTGATGGCGACACCAAGTCTGTGGAAGCACCAGGTGCCAAGTATTACGAAAAAGATTTGAAGGACGACGCAGTCTATGCGGAAGTAAAAAAAATAGGTGAGAAAATACCGTCCTCAAAAAGAGAAGTTTGTTTTATTATTGGTGGCGTTCCTTTCGAACTGGCATCGCAAACACGTCAAGGAGAAGAACGATTCACTGTATTAAACGATCCTACTTCTTATAAAGCAGACAAAATAAAAACAAAAAGCGGTGTCAACATCTACAAAGCGCTTAAAGATGCAACTAACTGCGATACTTTCGTATTCGATTGGGACGCAAACTTTACAATTGGCTTCTTGCTTTCATTGAATAAATAAAATATCTTACAGCAATAAAAAAGAGCTGTACCCTAAAAAAGTACAGCTCTTTTTTTTAGTGTCTTTGCAGCTATTATTAACCCATAAAGCTCAACAGATAACACACAATAAGGATCAACAGCACCAAAAAAGCAATTTTCCAAAAGCTATAAGGCCGCTGTCCGTACACCTTCCCATTGAAAGCATTGACCATGATCTGATAGCTCTTGCCCTTATACTGATAAGCTGACAACCATACAGGTAACAGAATATACTTCAATTTGATCGACTTAAAATCACTATCAATAGTATCAATATCCTGGGTATCTCCGCCAATATCATTTTCGACCTGTCGTTCAATTTCGCGGTCCATAATCGCTCGTGCAGTTCGGGCTGCCACAATATGGTCGATACTAAATGTCTCCGCAATAAAACCACTCAGATACTGCTCGTTGAATGGCTTCAGATAACTCAAGTTCCAGGGGCCTATTTTATCCGAAAATTTTTCGGGCAGCGAGGTCGATCCAGAAATAACGATATCTCTAAATTGGCTGTATATCGTTCCCGAAGCAGGATACCAGTTCGTGCGGCGCTCTTCATATTCCTCCGTTTCACCGTCAGAATTACGTCGTGTCCGTGTCACATAATAGTATTCCCCACGGGATCCCTCGTAAGAAGAATGTACATCCGAATCGTATGACCAAAATGGGATGTATACGCCTTTCAAGCGATCATTCCGTGAATTGAAGATCCTTTTAAAATCATTGGGCGCAAACCAGACTTTTCCAGCCCATTGTGTTAATAAACCAAAGGACTGTTTATAATCTACCGTAAAAGGCACAAGCCCATGAGGTTTAACGATGCGCCTTTGTTGATGGTCAATGACCAATGGCGATGCACAAAAGGCACATACATCTGCTGTAACATGTGGATTCAACCTCGAATTCGCCCCACAGTTACTACAATGAACGACCTCTGCTAGATAACTGTACCGTTCATCTGCTACGCCTTCCATCGCTTCTCCAAACACTTTATAATCCGTTGCTTCAATCTCACCATCTACCTCCAGGTTGTCCGTAATTTCATTCTTAGTACCACAATACAAACATTCCAGATAGGAAGTCCCGGGCTGATAAGTCAATACAGCACCGCAACCTTGGCATTTTAACCCCCGATCTATTTCGGAGGTCTTCTCTTCAAAACTCATACGCGTGATAGCACTTAGATCGCTAAACTCCAGGAATTGGTGGAGGGGTCTGCGAAAACAAATCCTTCAATTCAATAATTTTATCAGCTTCGGTCCAGTTATCAAGCCCTTCTTTCCAAACTAAAGTTGAAGCCGTGAGTATACCCTCCCCAAGCAATCCACGTAATTGTTCCTGATCGAATGGTCCTTCTTGTTTTCCTTTTAAAGCCAAGTAATAAGCAACTGCTTTCGGTAACGGCGGTGGTCCAACAGCGCCTGCGTCAGTCGCACCAGTTGGATTATTACCATCAAAACTATTTTGCTGAAACACATTCCCCATCTGACCAACCATTCCTGCTCCCAAACCGGCACCAAAACCAGCGCCGACGATACCACCGCTGCTCGGGTTTTCCGCCGCTTTTTCCATGGAATTGGCAGCTTGAAACTGTGCATAAGCACCAAGGTTTCCAACCACCCCCATACTACTGCGTTTATCCAATGCTTTTTCAACCTCCTCTGGAAATGAGATATTCTCAATTAAAAATTTAGTCAAGCTTAACCCGATCTCCTCAAAGTCTCCAGCTATTTTTTGTTGGATCAATGCAGAAACTTCATCATAGTTCGAAGCTAAGTCCAAAGCTGGAATTTTAGATTCTGCAATGGCATCCATACCTCTGGAAACCGCGATATTGCGTAATTGCTCTGTAATATCATCTACGGTGAATACCGGAGTCGTTGCAACCAACTGTTTCATAAAAACAGGGACATCCTTTACCTGAAAGGAAAAATTTCCAAAGGCGCGAAGTCGTATCGGCCCAAATTCAGGATCACGTAACATAATGGGGTTTTTGGTCCCCCAGCGTTGATTCACAAATTGACGTAGGTTAATAAAATAAACATCAGCCTTAAATGGGCTGTTGAAACCATATTTCCAACCACGGATGGTTGTCATAATTGGCATGTTCTGCGTTGTCAGTTCGTATCTGCCAGGCTGAAATACATCTGCAACGACGCCCTCATTCAAAAATACCGCCGCTTGCCCCTCCCTTACGGTAAGCTGCGCTCCCATTTTGATTTCATTCTGATACCGCGGGAATTTCCACACGATGGTATCCGTACTATTATCGACCCACTCGATAATATCAATAAATTCATTTCTGATTTTATCAAATAACCCCATAAATATTTCGCTTTACAATTACTTACATTAAATGTAAACATTTCCCCGGAAATCCAGCAATTTTCTGAATATTATCAAAACCAGCCAATATCTAAAAAATTTAGTCTTCCATACTACAAATCGTGGTTTATTTTTTATACTTTTGTTAGCTAAGTTCTACATAAATTTATGAGTACATATAACGAAGACAGTATTAGGTCCCTGGATTGGAAAGAGCATATCCGCCTTCGTCCGGGAATGTACATAGGAAAGTTGGGGGACGGTTCGGCCTACGATGATGGCATCTATGTTTTATTGAAAGAAGTTGTCGACAACTCGATTGATGAGTTTGTGATGGGCGCCGGTAAAACCATTGATATCACCGTAAACGAAAACAAAGTTTCAGTACGCGATTATGGCCGGGGAATTCCAATTGGATCTGTCGTAGATGTAGTTTCCAAGATCAATACAGGTGGTAAATATGACAGCAAAGCCTTTCAAAAATCTGTTGGATTAAACGGTGTGGGTACAAAAGCAGTCAATGCATTATCCAGCCAGTTTACGGTACAGTCATACCGTCAAAATATAACACGTATTGCGCAGTTTTCCAAAGGAGAATTGGTGAATGACGAACAGAAAGACACCACACAACGCAATGGTACATCCGTAACATTCTATCCAGACGATTCTATTTTCAGAAATTACAAATACCGTTCCGAATTTGTAGAGAATATGATCTGGAACTATGTTTTTCTAAACTCAGGTCTTACCATTAACTTTAATGGACAGAAGTTTATTTCTGAGAATGGATTAAAAGATTTATTAGAAAGGAATATTGATGCCGAATCCATGCGCTATCCAATCATTCACCTGCGTGGAGATGATATCGAGATTGCAATGACTCACGGACAACAGTATGGTGAAGAATATTATTCCTTTGTAAATGGTCAACACACAACCCAAGGGGGAACACATCAAGCGGCATTTCGTGAGGCTCTTGTAAAAACAATCCGTGAATTCTACAAAAAAGAATTTGATGCATCGGATATTCGATCCTCAATTATTGGTGCTATCGCTATCAAAGTGCAGGAGCCGGTTTTCGAATCCCAAACAAAAACAAAACTGGGCTCCCAGAGTGTCGGTCCCGAAGGCCCTACTGTAAGAGGGTTTATTAATGACTTTGTCAAAAAAGCGCTGGATGATTACTTGCATAAAAATCCAAGTACAGCGGATGCACTTCAAAAACGTATTCTTCAATCTGAACGGGAGCGTAAGGATATTGCAGGAATCAAAAAACTAGCGAATGAAAGAGCTAAAAAAGCATCTTTACACAACCGAAAATTACGTGATTGTAAAGTCCATTTCAGCGATAAAAACGAACGCAACCAGGAAACTACGCTTTTCATAACCGAAGGTGATTCAGCATCAGGTTCAATCACCAAATCACGCGATGTGCAAACACAAGCGGTTTTCAGTTTAAAAGGAAAACCACTAAATTCTTATGGCATGTCTAAAAAAATCGTTTATGAAAATGAAGAGTTTAATCTCTTACAACATGCGCTCAATATTGAAGATGGACTAGATGGGCTACGTTATAATAATATCGTTATCGCTACCGATGCCGATGTTGATGGAATGCACATCCGTCTGCTATTATTGACGTTTTTCTTACAATTTTTCCCCGATCTGGTCAAAGCAGGACATGTATCTATCCTCCAAACACCATTATTCAGGGTGCGGAACAAAAAGGAAACGATCTATTGCTACTCCGATGAAGAAAGACAAAAAGCGATTGCAAAACTAGGGGCGAAGCCTGAGATCACTCGATTTAAAGGGTTAGGTGAAATATCACCATCCGAGTTTGGCCTCTTTATCGGAAAAGATATCCGTCTTGACCCCGTCATTTTATCAAAAGACAATAAGATTCAACAATTATTAGAATACTATATGGGTAAAAATACACCGGATCGACAAAAGCATATTGTCGAAAATCTACGTGTAGAAGTAGACCTTGAAGAAGAACTAACAAAAAAAGCGGGTTAAATTAACCCGCTTTTTTGCAACCTACGACCAATTTCATGCAAAACCAAACCTTAATTCTGATCCAATGTCAAGATGCCGTTGGATTGGTAGCCAATATTTCCAATACACTAGCAAAATATCAGCTTAATATCATTACGATGCGGGAGTATGTTGATGAAGAAGCGAATAAATTCTTTGTTCGTGTTGTCTGCAACGGTTTATTTCCAGACCAGACACAGCTCTCCAATTCCTTGGCCGAAGTGCTTCCCCCCTCTGCTCAGATTCAAGTTAATCCTAGCAATCGAAAGAAAATTGTTGTCCTTGTCACCAAAGAACATCATTGCCTGGCAGATATCCTGGTTCGGCAACATTTTGAAACCTGGGGTGCAGAAGTACAGGCAGTCATCGGTAATTATGATACCCTACGTTCGTTTACGGATAAATTTGAGATTCCATTTCATTGTATTTCACATGAAGACCTGTCGAAAGAAGATTTTGAAAAACAGTTGATTGCGCAAATCAAACAATACACTTTTGATTATATCATTCTAGCCAAATTTATGCGCATCCTCTCCCCCCTATTTGTTGCGACATTCGAAAATAAGCTGGTCAATATCCATCATTCATTTCTACCTGCATTTATTGGAGCGAATCCCTACAAGCAGGCACATTCACGAGGGGTAAAAATCATTGGTGCAACAGCTCACTTTGTCACCGACCAACTTGATGAAGGGCCTATCATTGTTCAAGATGTGCGCCACGTCAATCATAATTACACCGTTAAAGACATGGTAACTGCAGGAAAAGAAATTGAAAGAGCAGTATTAAGCAGAGCCATCCGTCTATTGAGCGAGGACCGTGTTATGCTCAACGACTATAAAACCATTGTATTTGAATAGTGATCACAATCATCACTTTAGCCCTGTAGTCATTATTTTTTAATCGCGTTATTCTTGATTATTTCGTAAAAGAATTATTTAAGAATGACGCACACTTTTCATATCCCTGTATTAGGACTTGCCTTTTCAATCGACTCGGCAATCAAGGTTGCCCGTTATGGGATCTCAACGGTCATGTCTATTGTAGACGATGAGCTCATCGAGCGCATCCGGGCCTATTACTGCAAATTAAACCAAATTACCTATCATCCGGTTCACAGTAACGAACAAGATTATAGGGCTAACCGAATCACAGCTTATCTCGATCTCGTCAAAACCTTGGTGGACGGCCAAGTAGAAAAGCTAAAGCAGCAATCGTTTACCGAAGATTCTGAATTGACTGGATATTTTGAGTTATTACCGGAGTCTCATCCGGCCAGGCCGATCTATCATGCCATGCAAATTGAAACCAACACCGTAATCAAAAAGCAGCTTCAGGATTTATTGACCACCTATGTAAAGCCCGGTGAAATTGATGTTAATATCATGTCCAAGGTCGATAAACTGAATTTCAAAAATGGGGTCGCCTTAGACCAAAAATACTCTGATGCACTCGCTGCGCTACGCGGATTCGCCAATTCAACGCTACATTCATCCGTTATTCTCTCCGCGGGAATGAACCCACATTTATACGCCTATCTTGCTGAAATACCTGTATTTTTCCCAAAAGGCGACAGCACTTTTGATAAGAAAGTCGTTTTAAAAGTCAGTGATTTTAGATCGTCTCTTATCCAGGCTAAATATCTCGCAAAAAGAGGCGTTTGGGTATCTGAATTCCGTGTAGAGTCTGGATTGAATTGTGGTGGGCATGCTTTCGCAACCGATGGTTTTCTATTGGGGCCGATCCTAGAAGAATTTAAAGAGAAAAAAGAGCAATTACAAAAAGAACTCTTTACCATTTATCAGAACTATTGGGCAACGCAAAAAATACAGCTAACCATTTCGCCCCAGATCAGATATACCGTACAAGGCGGAGTAGGTACTGCTACGGAACATCAATTTCTATTGGATTACTATGAATTTGATGCCGTAGGCTGGGGTTCACCATTTCTAATGGTTCCGGAAGCTACTACTGTTGACAAGGAAACATTAATAGCGTTGGAAAACGCTACAAAAACAGATTTCTATTGTAGTGGAGCATCGCCTTTAGGCGTACCATTTAATAATTTTAGACCAAGTAGTGCTGAAAAGCTACGATTAGAGCGCATCCAAAAAGGAAGGCCAGGAAGTCCCTGCAAAAAGAAATACCTCATTGCCAACATGGAATTTGGAGAGAAACCGATTTGTACAGCTTCGCGTGCTTACCAGCATCAAAAAATCCAAGAGTTACAACAAAAAATATTGCCAGCTGAAGAGTATAACAAGGCATTCGATAGCATCATCGAAAAAACCTGTCTCTGTGAAGGGCTCGCTGCTCCGGCCTACCTCAAATACAACATTCAACAACATAAAGAGCAGACGGCTGTTTCTATTTGCCCCGGCCCAAACCTGTTCTGGTTCAGAAAACAATATTCCTTAAAACAGATGGTTGATCATATTTACGGCCGGTTATCTATCTTAACGCACGCTGATAGACCCTTTGTGCTGATCAATGAATTAAATCTCTACATTGATCATATCCAAAAATATATCACGGACAATAAAGGTCAGTTCAATGATAAAAAAATAAAATATGTGACCAAATTCAAGGCTCAATTAGAGGCAGGAATAGATTACTATTGTAAACTACAACAACAGCCCTTATCCCTACCTAAAAGTATCGCGCAAACGATGCCCTTTCAGCTGGAAATGGCGACCATCCGTTTAAATAATATTTCTATATGAAGCTGTTATTGGCCGCAAAAAATAAACGCGGGACATCCATTTGATGTCCCGCGTTTACATTAATAACTTTAAGCGCTATTTCAACGGTAAGAATTATTGCGCAGTTTTACGGAATTTCCCGAAAACACCCAATGGCAGTTTTGGTCCCGCGGTAGCCTGCAGAAAAAGCTCTCCAATTTCTAAATTTTCTACCTTTGGAAAGGCCGTTTTGATTAAATTCTCAACAATGACCGAAGAGAAACCCAATGAATACGTATTCAAGATCAAGAAATGTTCTTTGGGATCCAACAATTGAACAACCTCAGTCATCATTTCCATAATATGGTCTTCAAGCTTCCACTTTTCTCCTTTTGGTCCATGTCCATATGCTGGTGGATCCAAAATAATACCATTATACGTATTTCCACGTTTCAGCTCACGTTTTACAAACTTCAATGCGTCTTCAACCACCCAACGAATATTATCCAGATTGGAAATCTCCATATTTTCATTGGCCCAGGTAACCACTTGTTTTATGGAATCGACGTGTGTCGTATCTGCTCCAGCGGCCTTGGCTATTAATGAAGCCCCCCCCGTATAAGCAAAAAGGTTTAAGACTTTGGGTTTCTCTGTCTTAAAAGAACGAACAGATTCCGAGATATAATCCCAATTGACAGCTTGCTCAGGAAATATCCCAACATGCTTAAACGAAGTAAGCCCTAATCTAAATTTGATTGCGACATCGTCGTTTTTATATTGGATATGCCAACGGTCCTGGATTTTCGGATTTTTTTTCAACCATTCTCCGGAAGTAGCTGAGCGCCCCTTAAATTTGATATGATATCGTTTGTTCCATTCTGCATCGCTTAAAGCTTTGGGCCATACAGCTTGTGGTTCTGGTCTAATTAATATTAGATCGCCAAAGCGTTCTAATTTTTCAAAATCACCACAGTCAATGAGCTCATAGTCCTTCCAGTGTTGTGGGGTCAATAGTTGTATATTCGTTGTTGCCAAAATCAAAATTTTCCGACAAAACTACGCTAAATTTCTTTTATATTGAAATTTAGCGTACACTCATCCTCCGTAGAAATAGAATTCCATACATTAAAAAAGGGGAAAAACATATAATCAAATAGCTTCACGACGTCCCAAGACATCAACAGTCTAATCCAGATTTAAATAAGGTGTATCATTTAATCTTTTATTGCCCCATAGAGGCTTTGGCACTTTTCATCAACGGGCTCGCGAATACAAAATTATTTAATTCCTCAACATCTGATCGCATCATATCCTTATTGGATCCCTCCCAAAATTTCTGTCCCTGATATAAGAACAAAATATACTCACCGATTCCCATAACAGAATTCATATCATGGGTAACAACGACCGTTGTGCACTTTAATTCTTGGGTAATTTTAAGTACCAATTCATCAATTACAATAGAAGTTTCGGGATCTAGGCCTGAATTGGGTTCATCACAGAAAAGATATTTTGGATTCATACTGATTGCACGCGCAATGCCAACCCGTTTTTTCATTCCCCCAGATAACTCTGCAGGATATAACTTATTTCGTCCTTCTAGGTTAACCTGCTCCAAACAATGGTTCGCACGATCTAATTTCTCCGATTTGGACATATCAGTAAACATATCCAAGGAAAACATGATATTCTGTTCTACCGTCATTGAATCGAACAAGGCTGAATTTTGAAAAAGCATACCGATTTCTTTACGTATTGGTACGCGTTCTTCAAAATTCATCCGGGTGAAATCCGTTTGATCAAACAATACTTTTCCCTTTTCTGGATGGTGTAATCCAACAATACATTTTAATAAGGTACTTTTCCCCGAACCGGAGCCGCCAATAATTAAACTCACTTTCCCGGGTTCAAAATTAGCGCTAATTCCCTTCAAAACATGGTTATCACCAAAAGATTTGTTTATATTTTCAATTTGAATCATAGGATTTTTTTAAAGCATTAATGCCGTAATTACATAATCCGCTGCTAGGATGGTAATACAGCCCACCACGACGGCTTCGGTACTCGCTTGCCCTACCTCGAGCGCCCCACCTTTCACTTTATATCCCTTATACGCCGATACTGACGTAATGATAAAACCGAACACAACAGCTTTTACGAGCGCTACGGTGACGGTAAAGCCATTAAAATTATCTTGAATACCTAAAATATAATCTGCAGGTGTTACAGCGCCAGATAATGAGCCCCCCAATAGCCCTCCCACTAATGCACATACGATCGCGATAATAACCAACATAGGAATCATAGTCACTCCGGCTAATATTTTAGGCAGGATGAGATATCCTGGAGCATTGATGCCCATAATCTCCAAGGCATCAATCTGCTCGGTCACGCGCATTGAACCAATTTGGGAAGAAATCGACGAGCCAATTTTCCCCATCAATACCAATCCCGAAATCGTAGGCCCTAACTCTAAAATATTTGAATCCCTATTAATAGAACCAATAATCGAATTGGGAATAAGATCAGAAACCATCTGAAAAGCGATCTGCATCGTCATTACCGCTCCAATAAAAGTTGAAATGATCACAATAAGTCCCAAAGATCCTATTCCAATATCGGTCATGGTCAGTATGGTCTCCTTCCAATAGATACGCCCTTTCTCTGGTCTTTTAAAGACTGACTTGAGCAGTATAAGATAAGCACCAATGTGATGAAAAATCATATTATCAATTTAAATTCTATGTATTACAAGCACCAAACTTTATGTTTGGCCCGCGTATCCACTAAAGGTAATTAATTCCGCCAAATATATAAACAAGCGAAAACCTAAAAAGTAGGAGAAAATTAAAATTACTTACCGACCATTTCGTCACATTTACCGAATTTTTATGTATAATAGCCTAATCTTTCATACAGTGTCTAGCAAAGCGATTTACTTTTGGGGTACATAACAAACGGAATTAGTCATGAATACACAACGTATAACAACTGGAATTACAATTCTCTTTATAGGAATTGTCTTATTATTATCCCAGCTTAACAGCATCTCTTTCAATTGGGTTGGAATTTTCCGATATTGGCCATTATTCATTGTCCTTGCAGGAATACGTATGTTGGTACCTAAAGATCAACAAATAGGACAGTTTATTGCTATCGGTGCTACCGTAGTCATCTTAGGATTTCTTACTTATATCGGTTTGTCTACTCCCAAAGAACCACTATTAACGCAATTGTTAAAAAATAAGGGCGTACATATAGATATGGACGATCCAAACGATAAGACCGCGTATACAACACAAAAACTACAGGTCCCTTTGGACGATAAAATCCAACGGGCATCGCTAGACATCGATCTCGGAGCAACGTCATTAAAGAACGATAGCGCGACAACTTCTGCAATATTTACCGCTTACAATACCTCTGATGATTATCTTCTAGGTATGACTACGCGTGGGGAATCTACAGATAAGATCAATATTAACTTAAAAGGTAAATTTAAAGACAAAGATTTTAATAGTAAAAACAACAATACGCACATCGCACTCAATCCAAATATTGTATGGAAGCTGAACTTTGATATCGGGGCAATTGATGCCAATTTGGACCTTTCAGCTTATAAGATTGAGCTATTGGATGTTGACGCCGGAGCGACAAGTTTAAAACTCAAACTTGGTCAACCTTTAGCGACGACCAAGATCGCTCTGGACGCCGGGGCCTCCTCCATCGAAATCGCAATTCCTAAAAATGCAGCGTGCCGTATCACAAGTGATAATGCATTATCGTCCACAGATTATGAGGGTGATTTCTTAAAAACTGAGGGCTTAGTCAAATCCACTAATTACGACGCTGCAGCACAAAAGTTTGATTTTGATATTAATGGTGGGATTACATCCATAAAAATTAGAAGATATTAATTGACAACGAATTTTTAGTCAATAAAAGCTAACTTTGTGTTATATATGAACACAAGTAATATGTTGAGTTTACCAGGAATCTATTGTAATTCCAAGGTAGATTATTCGAGATGGAAAACGAGGGAAATTCAGATCGGTGATGTCCCTATGGGTGGAAACAATCCAATCCGTATTCAAAGTATGACGACGGTGGATACGATGGATACCCTAGGTTCTGTCGAACAAACCATTCGAATGGTAGAAGCAGGCTGTGAATATGTTCGTATCACTGCCCCAAGTATTAAAGAAGCCCAAAATCTAGCAAATATAAAAAGTGAACTTCGGAAAAGAGGTTATCATGTGCCCCTGGTGGCGGATATCCACTTTACGCCTAATGCTGCTGAAGTGGCGGCCCGCATTGTCGAGAAAGTCCGGGTCAACCCGGGTAATTATGCCGATAAGAAGAAGTTTGATCAGTTATCCTATACTGCGGAGCAATATAAATTGGAGCTAGAACGTATCTACACAAAGTTTGCACCGTTAGTAAAAATTTGCAAAGAGTACGGCACTGCCATGCGTATTGGTACAAACCATGGCTCTCTCTCGGATCGAATCATGAGCCATTATGGGGATACCCCCGAAGGAATGGTCGAATCCGCGATGGAATTTATCCGGATGTGTGAAGATCTTAATTTCCACAACCTTTGCATTTCAATGAAATCCTCTAACCCGCAGGTGATGGTCCGAGCTTACCGTTTGCTGGTTGAAAAGATGGTTTCTGAAAATATGAACTATCCCCTCCATCTTGGCGTTACAGAGGCTGGTGATGGCGAAGACGGCCGTGTAAAATCTGCGGTGGGGATAGGCACACTTCTGGAAGATGGACTTGGAGATACCGTAAGGGTCTCCCTGACCGAAGAGCCGGAACGCGAGGCCCCGGTAGCGATTGCATTGGTCAATCGCTATAGTAAGCGAAAAGCTGCTTTGGCCATTCAACCAAAACAAGAAATCGTACAGCTCGCAGCAGATCAGCCAACTGCGCCTTATCAGAGTCAAGAGGTCAATACTTTCATAGGTGGCTCACTGGTACCGAGAATTGTCGTAGATATAGCAAATGAAAATCTGAAAGATGCCCAAATACTTACAAAAGTTGGTTATCGTTATGATGTATTGTTGGACAAATATCATATGGGAGAACAATCCGTAGATTTTGTTTACCTGGGAGATCATTTGCCATCGTTTAATATGCCAGCGAATTTAAAACAGGTATATAATTTTGCAACTTGGTCCAAACTAAAAGACAAAACAAATATCCATCCGCTCTATACATTGGAAGAATTTGTACAAACGGACAATAAGGACCGCGTTTTGAATATGGTAAAAATTCGTAATACGGATTTAACGAGTCCACTCTTTGAATCATTACCTTTAGACAAGACCGTTGTATTTATATTAGAAACTGATCATCCACACGGAATGGCCGATCAACGGCAATTTTTTCGAAACTTGCAGGAAATCGGCATTGATAACCCCGTCATTATCAAAAGGTCATACCCAAAAGATGATTTTTCCGGGCCTATTGGCGAATTTATGAATCCGGAAGAACCAATCTCAAAAATACAGTTGTACACCTCCACGGATATAGGGGCTTTATTAATTGATAGTTTAGGTTCGGGTATCTGGATTGATTCTCCGGCCACACCATTAGAAAACATAGCATCACTTTCCTTCGGCATATTACAGGCAACCCGTTCAAGGATATCGAAAACAGAATACATCTCTTGTCCAAGCTGTGGAAGAACGTTGTTTGATCTCCAAGAAACCACTCAAATGATCCGAAGTCGTACCAATCACCTTAAAGGCTTAAAAATTGGTATTATGGGCTGTATCGTGAATGGCCCTGGTGAGATGGCTGACGCAGATTATGGATATGTAGGCGCAGGCCCAGATAAAGTAACCTTATATAGAGGACAAGAAGTCGTCAAGAAGAACGTAAGCTCCGCGCAGGCATTGGACGAACTGATCAAGATCATCAAAGATGATGGGCTTTGGATTGATGAGCTACAGGAATAAATAAAATAAGGAAGGGGATCAAATGATCCCCTTCCTTATTTTATTATTATGTCGATTTTATCAATCGAGTCTTTTCGAATAGAATTAGCGCACAGAAAATCTTTTAACGACAGTCTCAGATCCTGCAACTACCCGTGCAAAATAAAATCCAGTTGTTAGTTTTCCGCCATGTTCAAAAGAAAGGTTTTGAACACCGGCATCAAGATTGCCATTCATCAGTTGTAAAATTTCATTTCCTAACGCATCCATGACTTTAATAGATACACTAGATGACTTTGCCAATTTAAATGAAAGATTGACCTGCTCAGCAATAGGATTATAGAATACTTTAACGTTATTAATCAGTTTCTCTGAATCCTTAGCGGTATTATCACCAAACACATCTCTACTATCCCAAGAAGCTTGCGAATAAGTATAGTCATCAGGAGACATCGCATACACTCGAACTACCCCGCTACACAAGGTGAGTGCGGTAATAAGTGTTAAATAAGTTGCTCTAAGTAGATTTCTCCTCATAGTGTTAAATTAGACTTCAAATATTGGTTACGGTTTAATCAAATATAACGCTAACTATTTGAATTATCAACAACAAAGTTACTATTTTGTTTAAAAGTTTTTTAGTGAAAAGCATGATCTAAAGATTCTTTTAACAAATTTTAACAGCTATTGCGCATGTCAAATGAAATGCTAAAATTTGGCGCAGAAAATGTACATGCTTAAAGTACAGGCAAAAAGTATATTTTTGCAATATATTTTGAAATAAAATAATAATTAAATGACAGATAACAGTCATCACAACAGTATCAATAAGGTAAGTTTTGCTGGATTATTGATCAGTTTAGGAATCGTGTTTGGAGATATCGGAACCTCGCCGTTATATGTCTTCAAAGCAATCATGGGACAGGGCGCCATTCAAAAAGACCTGGTTTTGGGCGGCCTCTCCTGCGTCTTTTGGACACTGACACTTCAAACAACCATCAAATATGTCTGGATCACGCTACGCGCGGATAATAAAGGTGAAGGTGGAATTCTTTCACTTTACTCTTTAGTTCGCAAGCGAGCACCATGGTTAATTTTTCCAGCGATGATAGGTGCAGCGACATTGTTAGCAGATGGGATGATTACACCAGCCATCACAATATCTTCTGCGATAGAGGGCTTGGACATCAAATTCCCAGGCCTGCCAACAGTGCCGATTGTCGTAACAATTATTTCGTTACTTTTTATTATTCAACGGTTTGGAACTTCTGTTGTAGGAAAAGTATTCGGTCCATTGATGACAATATGGTTCTCCATTATTGGCGTCCTTGGCCTATCCCATATCCATTTGGCACCGGAAGTAATGAAAGCAATCAATCCCTATTATGCTTTTCATATTTTAATAACCTATCCCCACTCGCTACTCCTGATTGGTGCAGTATTCCTTTGTACAACAGGTGCCGAAGCATTGTATTCCGATATGGGGCACTGCGGTAAAGCAAATATTCGTATCAGTTGGATCTACGTCAAAATTACATTGATATTGAACTATTTTGGTCAGGGAGCATGGTTACTGACACAAGAAGGCCGGGTCTTAGGGGGTGAAAACCCATTTTACTCCATTATGCCAGATTGGTTTATCGGTTACGGTATTGCTATTGCGACCATTGCCGCCGTAATTGCCAGTCAGGCGATGATATCCGGATCCTACACGCTGATTTCAGAAGCTGTACGTTTAAATATATGGCCCAAGGTCGCTATTCGCTACCCAAGCGAGCATAAAGGTCAATTATATGTGCCATCGATCAACCTAATCCTCTGGGTTGGATGTATGATCGTTATCTGGGTGTTTGAAGAATCAAGCAAAATGGATGCTGCCTATGGCCTTGCTATTAATCTAACGGTATTGATGACAACAGTTTTAATGGGCTATTTTCTTGCCATGAAAAAAGTAAATCGTGTGATCATTGGCATTTTCTTGGTCGCTTATTTTGTGATAGAATTAACCTTCTTGGTTGGTAATGGTGTAAAAATTGCGCATGGAGGCTGGTTAACGCTATTATTGGCAATTGCTTTGTTTGGCACAATGTACTGTTGGTATACCGCACGTAAGATTAAAAATCGTTTTGTTAATTTTATCAATATCAATAAATACTATCCGATCATATCAGAGTTGAGTGAAGACAAATCCGTACCACCTTTTGCTTCACATTTGGTATACCTGACTAGCGCTAATTTCAAATCTGAAATTGAAGCTAAAATTATTTATTCCATCATCAATAAAAAACCTAAACGTGCGGACGTCTATTGGTTGGTCCACGTCGATGTGATGGATCACCCACATACAAGAGAATACTCCATTGATCAACTTATCCCAGGAAAACTGATTCGTATTGACTTTAAATTAGGATTTAGGGAAGAACAGCGTATCAGTCTACTTTTCCGAAAAGTCGTCGAAGATATGGTTAAAAAAGGCGAAATTGATATTACAAGCCAATACGATACCCTGCGTAAACACAATATTCCAGGAGATTTCAAATTTGTCGTACTGGAGAAGGTATTATCTAAAACCAATCAAATGTCCTGGATCGAAAAAGTGATTATGGACATTTATGGATACTTGAAAAAAATGAGTTTATCCGAAGAAAAAGGATTCGGTTTAGATTCCAGTTTTGTCACCATTGAACGAGTTCCATTGAACTTCCCGCAAACGTCGGAGGTTCACCTCATACGAAAAGATTAGTTCTTAAAAGGTGATGCAAATGCATCACCTTTTTTATTCAGTATAATTGCATTACTTTTGTTGCAAATATTATATCATGGCAGACGCTAATCCAACAAAGAAATTACACCCTCGAAATAGACATCTCGATAACTACAATTTTGACGAACTTAGTAAAATCGAACCTTCCTTAAAAGATTTTGTTACGGTAAATGCTTATAAGCTCAAAACAATTGATTTCAACAATCCGGAAGCTGTTAAAATATTAAATCAAGCACTTCTAAAAAAATACTACCACATCCAACATTGGGATATTCCAAAGGAAAATCTCTGTCCTCCTATTCCGGGTAGAGCAGATTATATTCATTATGTTGCGGATGTGCTTGCCAGAGATAATAACGGTGAAATTCCAAAAGGAGGTAAGGTAAGGGTGCTAGATATCGGTGTGGGAGCCAGTTGTATCTATCCCATTATTGGTCACCAAGAATATGGCTGGAGTTTTGTTGGTTCCGAGGTTATAAAAAGAGCTTATAAAAACGCTATTGAGATTACCCGTACCAATATGAGCTTAAAAAAGAACATCCAAATACGGTTACAAAACAATCCAAAAGCAATTTTCAAAGACATCATCCTTCCTGATGAAAAATTTGACATGATCATTTGCAACCCACCATTCTTCAGTTCGCAAACGGAAGCATTACAGCAATCTGTACGTAAAACTACTGGTATAAAAGATGCCAAAATAGATGAGGCTACTATTGTCCAAACGTTTTCAGGACAAGGCAGTGAGCTTTGGTGCGACGGTGGAGAGAAAGCCTTCTTGACACGTATGATATTTGAAAGTCAGTTCTATAGAGATCAGGTAAAGTGGTTTTCCTCATTAGTTGCTCACCGTGAAGATGTTCGCTTTCTGCAGCATAAACTAAAGAAAATCAATGTAAAAGAATCTGAAGTTATCCGTATGGAACAAGGCAACAAAGTAAGCCGAATCCTTTTGTGGAGATTTTAAATAACAAAGGAGCTATCGAATAATAGCTCCTTTGTTATTTAAAAACATTATAATTCCAATTTTAAGCAGATGTTGATCTATTTAGCTTGGAGTGTTTATAACCATACATAAAATATACCCCTAGACCGATTACCAACCAAATTACAAAAATAATCCAATTACTGGCACCGAGTTCAGTCATTAGATAGAGATTAATCAATATCCCGATAACAGGCAGGAGAGAGAAATTCATTTTAAAGCTATAAATGCTCAAACCGAACCATGTTAACCAAAATATGATTACCAACATTTTATGTTCCACAATTTCCAGAAGGGAAAGTCTTTTCCACTCGTCCAAGGTATCCTGTCCATAAATAGCGACACAAGCAATCGCGATGATTAGCCCTGTGCCTACTAGATATTTACCGTTGATGTAGGGAACTTTAAACTTAGATTTCGCCGATAATCCAGAATAATCCATATAGAGAACACCTGCACAGACTAATATAAATGCAAAGAATGTTCCTACACTTGTCAAGTCAACAAAAAAGTCCATCTTGAAGAATAGCGAAGGAATAGCTACTACGAGCCCCGTTACAATTGTAGCAAAAGATGGTGTTTTATATTTCGGGTGAATTGTCGCAAATTTCTTCCATAACAATCCGTCCCTACTCATTGTCATCCAAATCCTTGGTTGAGCCAACTGATAGACCAGAAGAGCACTTGTAATGGCAATGACAGATGTTACGGATATAATCCCGGCCATATGGTCAAATCCTACATACTTAAATACAAAAGCTAGTGGATCTTTTACGTTAAGTTCAGTATAGTTGACCATTCCAGTCAACACTATGGTAATAGCAACATACAATACGGTACAAATCAACAAACAGTAAATCATTGCTTTGGGCAGGTCTCGCTGTGGGTTTTTACATTCCTCCGCCGTTGTGGAGATCGAATCAAATCCGATAAAAGCAAAAAATACAGCAGCAACGCTCCCAAGTACACCCTCTAAGCCATTTGGTGCAAAAGGAGTCCAGTTTTCAGGCTTTACATAAAATATCCCTCCAAAAATAACCGCTAGGATTATTCCCACTTTGATCATCACCATGATCATGCTCGCCTTTTGAGATTCCTTGATGCCTATATAAACAAGCCATGTGACCAAAAAAGTAATTACCCCTGCTGGCAAATCAAATATAACAGGCATTCCACCAATTCGCGGCGCACTGTTAAAAGCTGCAAGTCCTTGCTGATCAATAGCGGTAAGGCTTGCTACGCCATGCTGATTCATTTTATCTACTGCATCAAAGGCATAACCCGGAGCCATGGAAAGCCAGGCCGGTATATGTAAACCAAACCCTTCCAGCATAGAAACAAAATACTGTGACCAGGAGATGGCAATAACCGTGTTTGAAACCGCATATTCCAAGACCAATGCCCATCCTATAATCCAGGCGAACAGTTCACCAAAAGCCACATAGGCATATGTATAAGCCGACCCAGAGACAGGCACGGTACTCGCAAACTGTGCATAAGCAAGAGCCGTAAACACGCAGGCAAAAGCGGTAAAAATAAATAGCAAAGAAACAGCGGGTCCACCTTCATAACTCGCTAACCCGATGGTGCTAAAAATTCCAGCGCCCACAATAGCGGCTATGCCCAATGAAACCAGATCGGTTACTCCCAAAACCTTCGCGAGGCCAGTTCCACCCTCTTTTTGGGTATCCAGTAGGATCTGATCAACACTTTTCTTTCGAAAAAGTCTATGTGACATGTAAAAATAGTTTTATGCGTAAAATTATGCGAAAATAAATATTTTCAAGGTCTTATACTATTGGTATTTTTCGACGGACTATTTAAAGTCGACTAATTCGTAATGAATATACTGGTAAATTTCCTGATAATCCCCCATATGATGATGTAAATAGGAAACCAATTGTTCCGTCAATAATTGGCGCTGATTCTCCTGAATTTCAAATTGCCACAACCGTTTACAGATATTGAAAAGTGCACCTGCAATCTTCTCCATATGCGCATAATCATAGAGATATTTCCACTCAATGAATTGATGGTAAAATTTGTCGAATTTAGGAATATCGCTTAATTGATTTATTTTCAAAAATTTTCGCACAGCATCTTCATTCACTTGAGACATTGCAGCATACAATTTATCAATAGAAACAGCCCTTTGCTGTGTCAGAATATGATCCAATAAGAGTTCCAAAGCAATATGTGCCATAAAGGAAGGCCGAATAGGTAATCCCTCCAAACTTGACTGTATCTGCAACTTTAACTGATGAGTATGATGAAAAAAGTAGGTCGAATTATGAAAAAGACGGTCGACCTCGATGTGACGGTTCCAGCCGATATAGAGCTGTTCCAGCAAGGGATTATCCAGCAGCTCATTTTCATATTGCCTGGGTTTGAGCACAAAAGTTTTATCTGCATTTTTTAATAGATCGGGCAACAGCCCGCCGACAATTCGCTCGGGATTGGTTGCAAACCGCTCAAAATAAAAATGTGACAAAAAATTCATATTAGCTTATTAGCGTGTGCTTTTATATGGAATTATTCGCTCAATATACGCTTAATCTCCTATCTTTGCATCTTGTAAATTAAAAAATTAAATCCATTTAACAATGAGCTTTGTAGAAGAATTACGTTGGAGAGGCATGTTGCAAGATATTATGCCTGGAACTGAAGACTTACTGAATAAAGAAAAAGTCGCTGGCTATATTGGCTTTGATCCCACAGGAGACTCTCTACACGTAGGACACTTAACTCAGATCATGACATTGATCCACTTCCAAAACGCCGGACATAAACCAGTTGCATTGGTTGGTGGTGCAACCGGAATGATTGGGGACCCTTCTTTCAAATCTGCAGAGCGTAACTTACTTGATGAAGCAACCTTACAACATAATGTTGCGTGTCTGAAAAAACAGTTAGGCAAATTTCTTGAATTTGGAGAAGGTGAAAATGATGCCAAAATGGTTAATAATTACGACTGGTTCAAAGATTTTACTTTTTTGGACTTCATTCGTGATATCGGTAAAATGATCACCGTCAACTATATGATGGCAAAGGATTCTGTAAAAAAACGTTTAGAAGGAGACAATGGTCTATCCTTTACAGAATTCACCTATCAATTGATTCAAGGTTATGACTTTTATTACCTGTGGAAACACCACAATTGTAAAATACAAATGGGCGGATCTGATCAATGGGGTAATATTGTCACAGGAAGTGAAATGATCCGTCGTCAGGATCAGGGAACAGCTTACGCCATTACGACGCAATTGATTAAAAAAGCAGATGGTCAAAAATTCGGAAAAACAGAATCTGGAGCTGTATGGCTAGATCCCAAGAAAACTTCGCCTTATAAATATTACCAATTCTGGTTAAACACCTCCGATGACGATGCGAAAAGCTGGATTAAGATCTTTACACTTAAACCACAGGCAGAAATCGAGATGATCATCGCAGAACATGATGCTGCACCACATTTACGCCTTGTCCAAAAAGCATTAGCGAAAGATATTACGATTCGCACACACTCCGAAGAAGCTTATGAAACCGCGATTAAAACCTCAGAGTTTCTTTTTGGCAATGGCACATTGGAATTTTTAGACAACTTAGATCACGAAGCCGTATTGGATGTGTTTGAAGGTATTCCTCAATTTCAGATAACAAGAGAAGATCTAAAAGCAGGAATCAATATCCTTGATCTTTTGGCTGTCAATACACAGGTTTTCCCTTCAAAAGGCGAAGCACGTAAAATGCTCCAGGGGGGCGGTGTATCTATCAACCGTGAAAAAGCAGTCGATATTGAACAAGTCATTACTGAAAGTAACCTCGTTAACGATAGATATATTATTGCACAAAGAGGCAAGAAAAACTACTACTTGATTATTGCATAACCAAACAGTAGCGCTGATCAACAAAAAAATCCTTCTGACAGTGTCAGAAGGATTTTTTTGTTTTGTTAATAGTCGTTACACATCCTTATAGCGCTTCAAAAGCTCTATTTTAAAAGTTTTTCAAAGGCTCGGCGCGAGGCCCCACGAAAATGCACTTCTCCGCAATACTGATACCCTAACTTATCAAATACATGTAACATCCCCCCATTATCAAAATTCGTATCTACTTTAATACTATATATACCATTATTAATGGCTATTTCCTCAACCCCTTTCATAATGGCTGTACCGACACCTTTTATATGGGGATCCTGCGCAGAGGCCAAGCGATGAACACCCACATATTCAGCGTCACTAAGCCATTTACCATCAATATCATTGTAAGCTGGTTCAATATCAAAAATAATGGCTACGTAACCGATTATTTTGTTATCAAGCTCCACGACATATCCATATCCCTTATCGAGATCAGACTGTACAACATCTTCATTTGGATAACCATCCTGCCATTGTCTACTGCCCTGTTCTTTTCGTAGGGTTATCGCCTGTTGTATAATTTCCCAGATCCTACCTTTGTCTCCTTGTTCTGCTTTCCGTATTTGAAACTTATTCATAACGCCTTAATTTGATCAGTAAAACTACATAATTTACTTTAACGGTAAAAGTCAGCCGAAATCATATCATCCTTTCCAGTTGGCCCAACTTTACAGCGAATCTTTTCGCAGGGCATAGTATTTGCTTGATATATCTCGCTATTGTCATTTAATAGCCTATCTGAAATTATTCGTTTACGAAAAAAATACAAACTTAAAATAATAGTCTTCATGATCTTCAAAATACTATCAAAATAACTAAGTTTGTAAGTAGTATAATTGTGAGCTTTTCAATGTCAAATAAAGGAAATACATTTAGGCAGGCAGGAAATTCAGTTTCCGGCAAGCGTGCCCCATTAAAAGAATCGGCAACATTTAAAAAGGAAAAAAGTCAAAAACCCAGCGTCCCTAGAGATTACTCTGATGCTCAGCAGAAGACTGTCAAGATTCTAGGGATTTTGTTGATTGTACTTTCGTTGGCGTTTGCCACTGCTTTTGTTTCCTATCTTTTCACATGGGAAGATGATCAAAGTTATATCGCCGGCACAAATGGCGGTTGGGGGACACTTTTTAGTTCTTCCGAAGAAATTCATGATGAAGCTGTCGAACTCCCGGTTGTCGACAACAAATTAGGTAAATTCGGGGCCTTACTTGCTAACCAGTTTATGTATGAATGGTTTGGTGTGGCCTCTTTTCTCTTTATTCCAGTATTATTCATTTTGGGCTATCGCCTATTATTCAAAAAATCATTGCTTCCACTCTATCGCACTATCGTATATTCGTTTGTGGCGATTGTTTTTATTTCAGTGACATTGGGATTCTTACATGGGTTTATGGCAGACACACCGCACATGTTGGAGGGTAAATTCGGGTTTTGGACCAATAAATTACTAGAAGCACAGGTTGGTATTGTTGGGGTTGGTTGTATTTTAGCCTTTGCTTATCTGACGACATTGATATTGCTGTATAATTTAGATTTTAAATTTGTGTTGTTTAGCACTAGAAAGTCCAAATCCTTATCCGAAGATCTGGAAGAGGAAAACGATGAGGATGCTTACACGACTAATAATTTGAGAACCAAAGTCCATGTCGAGGATGATTCTATTCAATCGGTTAGAGAATCTTTCCAACGACCAACCTCAATAAACGAAAGGTTCCAATCCAGCCGGCCGACAGATTTACAAGAAGAGCTTGAGCGACCTGCTTTTACACATCATCCGATCCCCGAGGTACAGATAGATCCGAAAGACAAAGTGATTCTTACCTTCGATGACAGTCCATTGGAACGTACTGAAATTACACCGTCCGTTAGTTTCACAATTGATCAACCGGATGAGAATGTGGAAGAACAAGCTTTCCCAAGTGATCGGGAAAACCAGAATTCAACCCTAACAATGGTGCCTCAGCCAGAGCCGGAAGTACCTATTGAAGTTGCCGTCGTCCCAGGTTTGGTTGTCGAAGACATCAAAGAAGAAAAAGAAATTACAGCAAGTGATCTCGTTGCCCAATTTGGTCAATATGATCCTAAACTTGATTTATCGGGCTACCAACATCCTACGCTTGATTTATTAAGAGATTACGGAAGTGGTAAAATAACGATCAATCAACATGAACTTGAAGCAAACAAAAACAAGATTGTTGATACATTAAGAAATTATAGTATAGAGATCGAAAGCATAAAGGCAACCATTGGCCCTACTGTTACCTTATACGAGATTATACCCAAGCCAGGTGTACGGATTTCAAAGATCAAAAATCTAGAGGATGACATTGCCTTAAGTCTTGCAGCACTTGGCATTCGGATTATTGCGCCAATGCCTGGAAAAGGAACCATCGGTATTGAAGTACCGAATTCGAGCCCAGAGATGGTATCCATGCGATCTGTTCTAGCGACCGAAAAATTCCAAAGAACAGATATGGATCTACCGATTGCATTAGGCAAAACCATTTCGAATGAAGTTTTCATTGCCGATTTGGCGAAAATGCCCCACCTTTTAGTTGCTGGTGCGACCGGTCAGGGTAAATCCGTTGGTATCAATGCGATTTTAACATCCTTGTTATATAAAAAACACCCTGCTGAGCTTAAATTTGTGCTCGTCGATCCTAAGAAGGTAGAACTTTCTTTGTTCAAAAAGGTTGAACGTCATTTCTTGGCAAAACTACCCGATGAAGAGGAAGCGATCATTACAGATACAAAAAAGGTTATTAATACATTAAACTCACTTTGTATCGAAATGGATCAGCGTTATGATCTGTTAAAAAATGCACAGGTTCGTAATTTAAAGGAATATAATGCAAAATTTATCAATCGCAGATTAAACCCTGAGGAGGGTCACCGATTCTTACCATATATCGTTCTTATTGTTGATGAGTTTGCCGATTTGATGATGACTGCAGGAAAAGAAGTAGAAACTCCTATTGCGCGATTAGCCCAGTTAGCCCGTGCTGTCGGAATTCACTTGGTCATTGCTACCCAACGTCCTTCAGTCAATATCATTACAGGTACTATCAAAGCCAACTTCCCAGCACGTCTTGCTTTCCGTGTGTTATCAAAGGTAGATTCGCGAACAATCTTAGATACAGGCGGAGCAGATCAGTTAATTGGTCGCGGGGATATGCTTCTGGCTACTGGAAGTGATTTGATACGTATTCAATGTGCATTTGTCGATACGCCTGAAGTTGAACAGATTTCCGATTATATCGGAGCACAACGGGGCTATCCATCGGCATTTATGTTACCGGAATATGTGGATGAAAACGGAGAGGGATCAGGTAGTGTAGATTTTGATCCAAAAGATCGCGATCAATTGTTTGAAGAAGCGGCTCGTTTGATTGTTATGCATCAACAAGGTTCTACATCTTTGATTCAACGTAAATTGAAGTTGGGTTATAATAGAGCTGGACGAATCATCGATCAATTGGAAGCCGCCGGAATTGTCGGCCCATTTGAAGGGAGTAAAGCACGCGAAGTCCTTTATCCAGATGAATATTCATTAGAACAATATTTGGAGACGCTAAGAAACAATTAACATGAAAAAACAAATCGGATTAGTGCTCAGCTTTTTGCTATTTACAATAAGTCAATACAGCTATGCACAAAATAACGCCGCAAAAGCGTTGCTTAACAAAGTAAGCCAAAAATATAATGGATATAAGACCATACAGGCTGGCTTCACTTTAGACATCAGACAAGCAAACGGGAGTTCACATAGTGATGCAGGCACTTTATATCTAGACAAGGCAAATAACAAATACCATGTCAATACTAAAAATCAGATTCTAATCTCAGATTCCAAAACACAATGGAATATCATGAAGGCAGAGAAAGAAGTGGAGATATCGGAGGCGAGCAACTCAACCAATGAGATCAACCCAACCAATATTTTTACATTCTATACCTCGGGCTTTAACTATGCTTTAGCTAATACAGAAAAAGCAAAAGGAATAAGTTTGAGTGTTGTGGAACTGAAGCCCATTGATAGTAAAAAAAACTATTCTAAAATCAAATTACGGATCAATAAAGCGAATAATTTAATCTACGATACAACTATTTTTGATAAGAGTGGCAATCGTTATACATACTCCTTGAATTCACAGGAGGGAAACAAGGCTATCGCATCCAGCTTTTTTACTTTTAATAAAAGTAACTATACAGGGTTTGATATAGTCGATCTGAGATAAAGCCAACCGATGAATGGATTAATTGAAGATTCGGATAAGACGCAATAACAAAAAAAGGATTTCCCATTGGAAATCCTTTTTTTGTTATTACTTGTTTGTTCATTGTCTAGAACATATTAGGTTCTCTATCCAGCGCTTCAGTTTCTTTGTCCGCATAACGAGAATAACCGTGTTTCTGTGGATGTTCGATAATTTCCTTCATGGAAACCAATTTATACACATAAGATCCGGTCTCATTGTTCAATTTCAAAGCAAAGTAATCATCCTTTTTTTGCCTTCGCATCGAACCTTTTAAACTACCGTCACCGACATTATATGCCGCTGCCACCAAAGTCCAATTACCAAATTGAGCGTAAAGATATTTTAAGTAGCGTGCCGCAGCATGTGTGGATTTCACGAGATCTTTCCGATCATCCACAGCACCATTGACCCGCAGGCCATACAAGCGAGCCGTTGCCGGCATAAACTGCCAATAGCCACCAGCCCCTTTCGATGAGACGACAGCCTTGCTTAGACCACTTTCCACCAAAGGGATGTACTTAAAATCTTCTGGAATACCATGTGATTTCAGGATCTTAGCAATCTTAGGCAAATAGGTTTCTGCCTTTTTATGCATATCATAGGATCCTGTTTTTTTAAAAGAAAATCTACTGAAGAACTTGCGCAATTTGCTTTCCACTAATGGACGATCCATCGGTAATGAATCTTCGGCAAACGTCAATGAACTCAGGTAAGATTCAAAAGAATTGTTTTTTTCTTTTTTCTCTTCGTCGCCTCCAAGATGAGCTGGAGTTTCGACTAACTTCGCTGCAACGATCTTATCGCCGCCAGAAGTGTTGTTGTGTGGGGTTGAGTATAATTTTGACAGCAATAATGCAAACAAAATCAAACTACTACATAATACTTTCTTTCTTATCATTCACTCCCTTAATGCTATCCTATCCACGAGTTAAATCGATCAAAAAACAGCTTGGTTCAAATTCAAGGGTACAAAGATAATGAGTATTTATTTAAAAAACAAATAGTTACGTTACAGCTATTGTAAGGGGCATTTTTTAGCGTCCAAATCACCAAAATGCAAGAAAAGACAAAAAGATAAGGATTTTTTCGCAAAACCCAAAATTATACCTAACTTTGCAGTTCACATTTTAGCAAAACACAATGCCATTCAGCAATAAAAGGAACAGTCGTGATGACAACTCCAGAAAGTCACGAGGCAACTCAGATAGCTTCAAATCTCGAGGCGACAAAAATAATAGTTTCGGTAAAAAATCATCCTTTGGTTCAAAGGATCAATCTGAAAGAGGTTCTTTCAGAAAAGATGATAACCGCGAAAACAGATCATTTGGATCTAATAAATACGCAGATAAACCTTCCTTTAGAGGAGAAAGCAATTCCTTCCGTTCAAAAGATAATTCAGATAAACCTTTTAACAAAAGTGGTCGTTCATTTGACAAAAACGATTCATCGAGATCGTTTGACAGAAAAGAAGGATCTTTTGATAAGAGAGATAGCTTCAAACGCTCCGACAGAAGCGATTCATCAAGATCGTTTGACAGAAAAGAAGGATCTTTTGATAAAAGAGATAACTTCAAACGTTCCGACAGAAGCGATTCATCGAGATCGTTTGACAGAAAAGAAGGATCTTTTGATAAAAGAGATAGCTTCAAACGCTCCGACAGAAGTGATTCATCGAGATCGTTTGATAGAAAAGAAGGATCTTTTGATAAAAGAGATAGCTTCAAACGCTCCGACAGAAGCGATTCATCAAGATCGTTTGACAGAAAAGAAGGATCTTTTGATAAAAGGGATAGCTTCAAACGCTTCGACAGAAGCGATTCATCAAGATCATTTGACAAAAAAGAAGGATCTTTTGATAAAAGAGATTCATACAAGCGTTTTGATAAAGACGAACGCCCATCAAGTGGTCGCAGCAGAAGTTTTGACAAACCATCGAACCGGAAATTTGATGGAGATAGAAGCAGAAGCTTTGATGAAAACAAGAGTTTCGACGATAAACAATACAGCAAACGTCCCAAAAAGAAAGCTGAAACTTCAACAGAAGATGACGGCCTAATTCGCTTAAACCGTTATATCGCCAATGCTGGTATCTGTTCGAGACGTAAAGCGGACGAATTGATCGCTGCGGGAGTAATTTGGGTAAATGGAGAACCTGTTTCTGAATTAGGAACTAAAGTTGATCCAGCAACAGACGAAATCCGTTACAATAACGAACGTTTAAAACGTGAGAAAATGGTTTATGTTTTGCTCAATAAACCAAAAGACTATATTACGACTACGGATGATCCGCAAGAGCGTCATACGGTAATGGAACTTGTTTCTAAAGCAACCAAAGAACGAATCTATCCTGTCGGACGTCTTGACAGAAATACAACAGGATTACTTTTGATGACAAACGACGGCAACCTCGCGGAGAAACTTTCCCATCCGCGGAATAGCATCAGCAAAATTTACAACATAGAACTCAACAAGAGCCTTACTCAAGGAGATTTTAATAAAATTAATTTTGGTATTGAGTTGGAAGATGGTATCATCAAACCCGATGATTTAAGCTACGTACAAGGAGGTTCCAAAAGAGAGATTGGTATTCAGATCCACTCTGGTAAAAATCGCATTGTACGTCGTATTTTTGAGTCCCTTGGTTATGAAGTTGTGAAGTTAGATCGTGTAGTCTATGCGAACTTGACGAAAAAGGACTTACCTCGTGGACGTTGGAGATATTTAGAAGAAAGAGAAATTGTTCAACTAAAACATTTGATGTAATCAAATCACATTTGATAAATAAAATAAAGGACGGTCATTCAGTTAACCGTCCTTTATTTTTTATATTTGCTCCTAATAAGAAGAGTATAAAAAATAAAAAAAATATGACTGATCCAAAAACACTTTCATCCGTAGCGGAATTCCATAAAACATTCCAACATCCGATCCTGGATACACCAACGATTCCTTCTGAACAAAGATGTGCCTTACGGGTTTCTTTGATAGCAGAGGAATTAAAAGAGCTAGAAGAAGCTATCCAAGATAAAGATCTTGTGGAAATTGCAGACGCTTTATGTGACATTCAGTACGTCCTTGCTGGAGCTGTTCTTGAGTTTGGTTTAAAAGATAAATTTTCGGCGCTTTTTGATGAAGTACAACGCTCTAATATGAGTAAGGCATGTAATGATGAGGCTGAGGCTATTGCTACGCAAGAGCATTACAAACTTAAAGGAGTAGAATCATACTATAAAGAAGTTGATGGGAAATTTTTAGTCTTTAGAACAGCTGATAATAAAACGCTCAAGTCCATTAATTATTCTCCAGCAGATCTAAAGACCATTGTCGAAGGATAATTTGGCTTACAGCAATGGTATAAAATAAATACGGCTTCCTCAGGAAGCCGTATTTATTTTATGGTTAATCATCAATTACATTTTTCTTATCGAATTGTCTGCACAGCGTATCTCTTTGCAACAGAAGCCTGCTAATGGAATTAAAAGAGGCTACCCTGCACCACCTTTCTTGCTTCCAGACCTTTATCGATATAAGTTTGAATCCCCGACTTAGGAAATCCCCAATTTGGTGCTATCAACAATTCCTTATCTGCGATACCAAAAATACGTTGAATAATCAAATCAGGGCGCAAGCGTGGTATAAATTTGGACAAAAAGTCCGTATAACCCTCCATAGAAAATAGGTCAAAAGGCTCGCGTTTATATTTTACCCCCATAATGGAACCTTCCACGATATGCAGATGATGCAATTTCACAAACTTAATTTGTGGGAACCGATTTATCTCATCAGCATATTTTAACATCATTTCCTCAGTCTCCCAAGGAAAGCCAAAAATCGTATGCACACAGAGCTCTAAAGGAGTATCCTTTAGCATATCCATCGTCTTAACGAACTCATCATGAGAACAGCCTCTATTGATCTTATCTAAGGTATCATTGTATATTGACTCCATGCCCATTTCCAGATCTACATCATAACGATCCGTATAAGATTCTAATAACGCAATTTTTTCGAAGTCCAGACAGTCCGGGCGTGTGCCTACAGAAAGGCCGAGCGTATTTTCCGGATCAATGCTTAAGGCTTCGTCGTACATCATCTTCAGCAAATGCGTTGGCGCATACGTATTGGTATTCGGTTGAAAATAAATAATAAATTTCTCTGCGCCATAGCTTTTACGCGCCCGTTCAATTCCGGACTCTACCTGTTCACGTATGGAAGGAATTTTTCTCGCAGTATCGGGCGTAAAAGAATCTACATTACAGTAAGTACAGCCACCATAACCTTTGCTACCATCTCTATTTGGACAGGTGAAATTGCCATCGACAATCACTTTAAATACTTTCTGTCCGTTATATTTTTGCTTTAAATAAGCGCCGTAATGATTATACGGTTTAATTCCGTTGTCCAATAATGTACCCATTGCCCTGCAAAGTTACTTAATAAAAGTCATAAATGTATTAGGTATGAGGAACAAACACTTTTACTTGATGAGTACAGGCGCTTATTCCCTCTTTCCAATTTCTGGCCGCAGCTAACTGTCAACGGGATTTCCTAAGCTGGTATATTCCTGCATGGTCCTTTGCGTCGGCAGGATTGTTTTCTGTGAGAAGTATCCAAACGCAAGAAGCCCTTGACTGTTTCCAGCAAGGGCTTCCGTGTAAAAAAAGGCACCGACCTACTCTCCCACCTGTTACGGCAATACCATCGGCTCTGGCGGGC